>Ga0316207_10000702_pt1 | contig 49075 bp, 49 predicted proteins | sample 6weekpyrite_MG_FD_204943 | JGI IMG/M metagenome (GOLD analysis project Ga0316207, IMG submission 204943) | Microbial mat bacterial communities from mineral coupon in-situ incubated in ocean water Damariscotta River, Maine, United States -... | ecosystem: Environmental > Aquatic > Marine >... | reverse complement strand
AGGTCATATAAAATCATTTTGTCTTATTTGTGTATAGTGGGTGATATGTAGTTTGTAGGCTGTAATGCAACAGAGAAAGTTTCTCTGTTGTAAGGAGGGTGTAGACTAATTTCCGCCGCATTTACCTTTACCGCATTTCATCGCTTTGTGTTCCATCATTTCTTTTTTCTTATCTTTCATTTTTTCCATCATATCTTCTTTGTCTTCCATCATCCCTTTTTTCTTATCTTTCATTTTTTCCATCATATCTTCTTTATCTTCCATCATCCCTTTTTTCTTTTCTTTCATTTTTTCCATCATCTCTTCTTTATCTTCCATCATCCCTTTTTTCATTGGTTTTTCCATGTTGCCGCCACATTTTCCTGCACCACATTTCATATCACTTGCACTCACTGAAACGGCACCAAGTCCTGTAAATAAAGCTGCTCCTAAAAGTAGCACTGTAAGATTTAACTTTTTCATTCTCTCATCCTTTAATATTTTAAGTTAGAACAAATGCAGGATAAAAAAATTATTTTTATCCTGCATTTGTTACATGGAAAAATTATACTTTAAAAGTGTGTAGTATTTGTGTAGTATGTACCATTAATATATGTTATGATACTCTCCAATAAAAACTCTTTCAATAAAAGGAAAGTTATGTTTCATACTCAAAGTATTCAAGAAACATTTAAAGATATAAATGCCACTCCTGAGGGATTAACGACACAAGAATCTCTGCACAGACAACAACACTTCGGAAAAAATATACTCCCTCAAGGCGAGCAGACCACTCTTGTTGATATCTTTTTACAGCAGTTCAAAAACCCTATCATATATGTACTCTTAGCCGCTGCTGTAATATCACTTGCCATAAAAGATTTCAGTGATGCAGGATTCATTGCAGCCGTTCTTTTTATAAATGCCATCATAGGAACATACCAGGAGTACCAGGCCAATAAGAGTGCTGAGTCACTCAAGCAAATGATAAAGACCTATGTTCTTGTACTTAGAGACGGGGAAAAAGTAGAAATTTCCAGTGAAGATGTTACTGTGGGAGATGTCCTATTTTTTGAGTCCGGAGTAAAGGTACCCGCTGATGTCCGCCTCATCCAAAGCAAAGATCTCTTTGTTAACGAGTCCCTGTTGACCGGAGAGTCCATAGATGTCGGTAAGGATGCCCAATATATCTCTAGTAAGGAGAATGAACCGGTGGGCGATAGAAAGAACATGCTGTATGCAGGTTCACTCATTACCAAAGGTAGAGGTATCGGTGTCGTAACGGCCATAGGTACACAGACGGAAGTCGGTAAGATATCTGAACTTCTTGTAACATCCAAAACAACCAAACCGCCTTTAATCATCCGAATGGAGAGCTTTTCATTTAACATTCTTAAAATTCTTGCCACTGTCATTCTTATTGTTATATTTATCAGTATTTATCAGGGTGTCAGTATTAAAGAGATCTTCTTCTTTAGCGTGGCATTAGCCGTTTCAGCGACTCCAGAGGGTCTTCCGGTAGCTATTACCGTTGCGCTGAGCGTTGCAAGTACGAAAATGAGTAAAAGAAACGTAATCGTCCGCAAGCTCTCTGCAATTGAAGGGCTTGGTTCTTGTACCTTAATAGCCAGTGACAAGACCGGAACAATGACACAAAATATGTTAAGCGTAGAGAACTTCATAGCAATTGAGAACAGTGAAGATATACAAACAAAAGCACTTCTATGTGCGATGCTTTGTAATGAGGCAACCCTCAAACACAACAATGCCGACAATGATATAACGGGAGACCAGGTCGATGTTGCTCTCTTACGATATGTGTTACATGTAAAGAGCGATCTGATCGAAAAATATCAAAACATCAAGCCTAGCCAAGAGATCCCTTATGAGCCACAAAATGGATATGCAGCCGTCAAGTACGTTCTAGAAGGTGGGACTTTTGATTTTATAAAAGGTGCGCCAGAGATCATAGTAAGTAAATCCGCTCTTGAGTCTGTGCAAAAAGAACAGATTCTTAAAAATGTTGACGAATGGGCTGAAAAAGGCTTTAGAAACATCGCATTGGCTTATAAGCAAAACGAAAAAGAAAAAATTGCTGATGACGGTTACACTTATCTTGGTTTTGTGACAATCATTGATCCACTTCGTGACGGTGTGCATGAAGCGGTCAAAATAGCGCAAAATGCCGGGGTCAATGTCGTCATGGTTACGGGAGACCACCCAAATACGGCCTATTTTATTGCAAAAGAGCTCTCTATAGTCATAGATAAGGCAGAAGTAATAGACGGGGCAATGCTGACTCATGCCCAAGAGAACCAAAGCCTCAAAGAGACCATTGCAGACAAAAGAGTCTTTGCCAGAGTCTCGCCTGAGCAAAAGCAGATCATAGTCAGAGTTTTTCAAGAAATCGGACACTTTGTCGCAGTAACGGGAGACGGTGTCAACGATGCACCTGCCTTAAAAAGTGCGAATATCGGAATCTCTATGGGTAAAAGCGGTACGGATGTAGCCAGAGAATCGAGTGATCTGATACTGACAGACGACTTTTTTGGTTCTATTGTCAACGGCATCGAAGAAGGAAGAATCGCTTATGATAACATCAGAAAAGTCATCTATTTACTTATATCTACAGGTTTTGCAGAGATCGTGCTTGTCTTTTTCTCTATACTCTTTTTTCTGCCCATTCCTCTGCTTCCGGTACAGATATTGTGGCTCAACCTAGTGACAAACGGTATTCAGCACATTGCTCTTGCCCTAGAAAAAGGCGAACCGGATGTTCTCAAACGCAAGCCGCGCAGCCCTAAAGAGCCGATATTTAACAAGCCTATGATCAGCAGAGTCCTTGTTGCAGGCCTTTATATGGGAATCACTGCTTTTACATTTTTTCATATTTTACTCAATGCCGGTTACAGCATAGATTCAGCAAGAAATGTCACGCTGTTGCTCATGGTTTTGTTTGAGAATGCCCATGTTTTCAATTCCCGCAGCGAAAACCATTTTCTATTTCAAATTAGCCATAATACAAACAAGTTCTTATGGGCAGCTGTTTTGAGTGCTTTTGGCATTCATCTTTTTAGTATGCACAATTCTTTCATGCAGTCGGTCTTGAAACTTGAACCGGTTGATACTTCCTTGTGGATGTTTTCATTTACAATAGCATTACTGCTGATCGTCGTCATGGAAAGTGAAAAGTTATTACGAAAAAAAATCTTTAGTGTATAATTGTACATTAACAATAAAAGGCATCATTTTTGATCTCAGAAAACACTACGCTCAAAGAAGAGTTTCAAATATTTTACAAAGAACACCCGACAAAGAACTTTGAAGATTTGGTTGAAAAGTTTGCAATTTTCGGTGGGGTCGGCTGGGGTGATATAGACACATCCAAGCCGTTATATGAGCTTATAGAAAAGCTCATACTCAAAGATTATAACTATATTCGCAATGATGTCAGCGACATTACCGGCGGTGCACCGCTGTATCATGCACTCCTTAGTGCCATTGCTATGGGTGACGGCAAGACACACTCAAGCTACAAGCGTGCAAAACTCGAAAAAGAAGTCGGTGACAAAGCTGTTACAGAACTAGCCCAGCGCGGTATCATTCGTGTCCAAAAACCGAAAAAAGAGTTCACATCCTGGAAAGACAATGAAAAACTTGACAACAAGCTCTACTTTACAGTACCTTTTTTACGTTTTTGGTTTGCCTTTGTCTCTCCTCTTTTTAAAGGTATCCGTGACGGTGACTTCTCGGAAGTAAAAAAAAGATGGCAAAACAGAGAAGCAGAATTTACAAACCTCATATTCACACAGCTCTCACATGAACTCATCAAAGATGTTTTTACAAAAGAAGACCCGATTGTAGAGATTTCAAGTTACTGGGATAAAGATGTAGAGTTTAACATCTTTGCCAAAACAAAATCCGGCAGGACCATCATCGGCAGTACAAAATATACCAATGCAAAGGTCAAAAAAAGCGAGCTTACAAGATTACAGGAACTCGCCAAAAAAGCAAATATTGATGCAGATGTTTTTGTCATTGTGTCCAAAAAAGGTTTTTCAAGCGAACTCAAGGCTCTTAAAGGCGAAAATCTCCGCCTTTTTACAATCAAAAACTTTGCAAAATTAGTGGAATAATTATGTCTAAAAAAGTATTACTATTGCACGGTTGGGGCGGCAGTGATTATCCGCATTGGCAGAGCTGGCTTGCAGGAAAAATAGCAAAAGATTACGGCTGTGTCAATTTCTTAAAATTCTCAAACTTTGATGAGCCGAAACTCGATGTCTGGATGAGCGAACTGCTTTACGCTCTTGAAGACTTTAAGCCTGACATCGTCATCTGCCACTCTTTAGCAAACACCTTATGGTTTCATGCCTGCAACACACAAAAGATAGATAAAATACAAAAGCTTTATCTTGTCGCCCCGCCAAGCCTTACATGTAACATTAAAGAGCTGAGTGAATTTTTTCCACTCAATCCGCCAAGTGATCTCAATGCGGACAATGCACTGCTTATCGTTTCGACAAATGATCCTTACATGAATCTTGATGAAGCCAAAGAATTGCAAGCAAGCTTACATGTAAAGATGCAGATTATTGAAAATGCCGGACATATCAATGCCCAAAGTGGCTATGGTAACTGGGAGTGGATGCTTAAAGAGCTGCAGTCTGTTATGTAGCTCTTTAAGCGTAAAGGTCTAAAGAATTTACTGTAGGAACAGTAGGTTTTACTTCACTTTTTTGTGAAGATTCAAATACTTTCGCCTCATTGAGTGTTTGGTTCGTTGAACCTAAAAGTGATGACGTATCTCCTTGTGATAAAGAAGAGTCTTTCAAAGAATTAGGATCTAAACGCCCTACTTGAACAGGACTTGAATAAGGCGACTGAAATGTATATTGTGCAACATTCATACTCTCCTCCTTACGCTGTTTTTTAGATTATAACACAAATTATGTAAAATTTTAATAGACAAGAGTGTAAAATACCTTTATGATTCAACTAACAAATATTTCAAAGTCTTTTACATCTCAGGAACTTTTTACAAACTTAAATCTCAAGCTCAACTCCGGCAACCGTCTCGGACTTGTTGGACGAAACGGAAGTGGGAAATCGACACTTTTTAAGATCATCACTGGTAAAGAACATGCTGATGAAGGGGAGATTGTCATCCCTAAAAACTATCGTATCGGCATGCTCGAACAGCATTTGAGCTTTAGTGAGAAAACACTCAAAAAAGAAGCAGCACTTGCACTGAGTGAAGAGATGCAGTATGACACATATAGAGTTGAAAAGATTCTTTTCGGGCTTGGTTTTACTGCTGAGGATCTCGAAAAAGACCCGCTCTCCTTTTCAGGCGGATATCAAATACGCATAAATCTTGCAAAACTGTTAGTGACCGAACCAAATCTTTTGCTGCTTGATGAGCCGACCAACTATCTTGATATCGTTTCGCTTCGTTGGTTGCAGATCTTTTTAAGAAATTTTGACACAGAGGTCATTCTTATAACGCACGACAGAAACTTTATGGACGCTGTTTGTACACATACAGCAGGAATAGTACGAAAGAACATCAAAATGGTCGAGGGCAGTACACATAAATTCTATGCCCAACTCCAAGCAGATGATGAACTCTACCAAAAACAAAAACTCTCTCAAGACAGAAAAGTAAAAGAACTAGAAGAGTTTATAGCCAAAAATAAAGCCCGTGCTTCTACCGCTTCACTTGCACAGTCGAAAGTAAAGCAGCTTGAGAAGATGGATAGATTTGAAGACCTTGGCCAAGATGCCTCTCTTGCATTTAGCTTTAATTACAAAGCGACACCCGCAAAAATATTGCTTGATGTCAAAGATGTCAGTTTTGGCTACGATCCGCAAGCACTCCTTTTTCAAAACATCTCTTTTACTTTGGCAAAAGGAGAGGCCCTTGGTATCATCGGGAAAAACGGGAAAGGAAAATCAACCCTTTTAAATGTCATAGCCGGCGAACTTCAACCTGATAATGGAGAAACCACATTTAACGCAGTAACAGAGTTGGCACATTTTGGACAGACGAATATTGCGCATCTCAGCCCGGAAAACACTATCATGGATGAGATCTACAATGCCAACGCAAAACTCAGTGAAGCAAAAGTAAGAAGTATCTGCGGAGCGATGATGTTCAGCGGCGAAAGAGCCGAAAAAAAGATCTCTCTACTCTCTGGAGGCGAAAAAAGTCGTGTTATGCTTGGAAAGATCATCGCAAAAGATGTAAATCTACTCCTTTTGGATGAACCGACCAACCACCTCGATATGCAAAGCATAGAAGCGCTCACAAATGCCATAAACAATTTCAAAGGTTCAAGTATCATTGTTACCCACTCCGAAGAACTGTTACGTCGTGTTTGCGATCGGCTTATCATCTTTACAAAAGAAGGAGCTGAGTATTTTGACGGGACATATGATGACTTTTTGGAAAAAATAGGTTGGGATGATGAAGATGAACAAGCACAAAATACAAAAGAAGTACCTAGATCACCCCATAAAGAGAACAAAAAACTCCGTGCAGAACTTGTTCGCAAGCGCAATAAACTCACTTCGCCTTTGAAGAAAAAAGTCGATAATCTTGAAGAGAAGATCATGGAGCTTGAAAATGCACTTTCACTCAAGCACGAAGAGCTGATAGAAGCTTCCAATGCAGGAGAGAGCGCTACTTTGATGGAGCTCTCAAAAACTGTTTCGGATATGGAAAATCAGGTCGAAGAGATGTTCGAGGAGTTAGAAGTTCAACAAACAGCACTTGATGAGATCATGGATGAGTATGAAGAAAAGATTCAAGCGCTTTAAAGTATCCAAACACTGAATTTTTTATTTTTAATTTTGCCGTTTTTGAGTTTTTTGTAAGCTTCATCTATCAAACCATTCTCGATTGCAACGTAACTTTGTCTGTCATATATATCTATTTTTCCTATGCTTGATCCAGGGAGTCCTGCATTACCTGTCAAAGCCCCGAGTATATCACCGGCTCTGATTTTGTCTTTTTTCCCGCCCTCGATGACAAGTGTCACGAACTGTGGTTTCATCTCAAATCCCTGCTCTTTTTTCAAAGTTGCAGTATCTAAAAAGCTTCGGCTTTCATCTTCCTTATACTCTTGAATCTTTTGAGCTTCTCTATCATTATAAAGCGTGATGGCGATCCCGTCTGCTCCGGCACGTCCCGTTCTACCTATACGGTGTGTATATATCTCCATTGAGTGCGGTAGATCATAATTGACGACCATACTCAATTTCTTTATATCAAGACCGCGCGCTGCAACATCTGTCGCCACTAAAACCGGACAGGATTTATTGGCAAACTGTACCAGTACGTCATTGCGTTCATACTGTTCTAGATCTCCATGAATGGCAAGCGCGTCTATCTTGTTTTGCACCAAAGCCTTTGCCAGTTCCTTAGCTTCTAATTTCGTATTTGTAAAAACGATGACATTTTCAGGTTTGTACTCTGCAAGAATTCTTATAAGGCTGTCCACTTTATCATTAGTTTCACAAAACTCCTGAACAATTTTGTTTTCTACTTCCTTCTGGGTCGTCTTTACATGCAACGCATTGTTTTGAATTCTCTTACTGATTTGTAAGATCTCATCATCATAGGTGGCAGAAAAAAGGAGTGTTTGACGCTCTTTAGGTACAAAAGAGAGGACAGCCCCTATCTCTTCTATAAAGCCCATATCAAGCATTCTGTCTGCTTCGTCAAATATCAATGTCTTCAAATTTGACAACTCAAGACTCTCTTTATTGAGATGCTTTAAAATACGTCCGGGCGTTCCTACAATAATGTGTGCATGATGCGCAAGCGAACCAAGTTGTCTGCCAAATGATTCTCCGCCTGTGAGCATCAGTATTTTAATATTATGTTCAAACCGTGCAAGACGACGAAGCTCTTTTGAAACCTGATCAGCAAGTTCTCTGGTGGGACACATTACCAAAGACTGCACACGAAACTTCTTCACATCAAGCTGATGCAAAAGTCCTATGCCAAAAGCAGCCGTTTTCCCACTGCCTGTTTTTGCCTGTGCAATAACATCACATCCTTCAAGTATAGCTGGCAGAGACTCCGACTGAATAGGTGTCATCTCTTTATATCCAAGAGAGTCGATAGTTTGGAGCATGTTATAGGAGAGGGGCAGTGTTGAAAAATTCATACTATGTTCTTTTTGCAAATTATAACATCTATTCTTCATCTATGTCTTGTGGATTTTCAAATTCACTAACATGTTCCATACCCTTGATAACAAGCTCTTTAATAGTATCTTTCTCAAGATCGTATCTTCTTTCAAAGGCCATGATCTCATCGATGTCAAAAGCTTCTGTTGCCCTTACCACTTTATATATCTCACCAAAAACATCTTTATCTTCCAAAATAGCCTCTTTGACAGAATCTGACACCTGAATGCCTTCTAGCAGTTCACTCATCTTCATACTAAAGAGGGTATCCATTAATGATAGAACACCCACCATGTAAGCTTCTCCAACCATATTACTGCCTGCTTTTGGTTCGACTTTTTTCAGAATTTCCTGCATAAGATACGTTCTGTTAATGACCATGAGCATCAATGCAGAGTGCTTTTGCACTTTAGAAACCGACTTGGAATATATCAGCAACATCAACCATCTTCCCAAGGGAATTCTTCCCAAAAGCGTTAATACATGATGAATTGAAGATATTTTTTTCCTAAAATGAAAAGCAGCTGAATTCATGAACTGCAGTAACTGTACGGAAATCTCAGGATTTTTTTCAAATTCGGACGTGATCTCATCTATATTAACATCTTGCATCAATAAATTATAAAGTTTAATGACATTAAGCTGAAAAGGCTCATATTTTGGGTTTTCTAATATAACAGGTTTTGCAAAAAAATAACCCTCAAAGTAGTCACAATCTATACTTTTTGCAAGTTCATATGTTTTTAAATCTTCTATTTTTGTTGCTATAATATCAACCTGATTGGCATGTAATTGTACTGCTAATTCCACAATATCATTATAATCCAGTGCATCAAAGTTAATTTTTACAAAGGAAAGCTTAGGAAAAATAGCTTGATATTTTTGTATCAAATCATCATTCAATATAGTATCATTTATGGCAAGTTCATAACCCTTTTCATAAAGTTCATCAATTCGCATAAGAATTTTATTGCTTAAAGATATATTGGCAAACAAAGAAAATATAAAAAATTCTTTTGGAATTGTAAAAATAATATCATTAAGTAAGAACTTTTCATCTACTTTTATAAATGCTTTTTTCGTACCAAGTAAACTTCTCGTACCAAATTTATTTAAAATACTTGTAACAACCGTTGCACTTGCTGTAATATTACATTGGACATCGCTTTTGTGTTGGGAATCTCTATATAAAATCTCATAATAACAGATCTCTTCATTTTCATTTAAAATAGGCTGTCTGGCTAAATAAACACTATTCATATTACTTCCTATAGTCATTAACTTACATAATTGTAACACATATCAAATTGCACTCATCCTTTTTGTCCAAAAGAGTACATCAAAATAGAAGCTGCAACTCCTACATTAAAACTTTTAATGCCCTTTTGCATTTCAATGCTTATGACCTCATCACAGACATCCAGAATCTCTTGGGCTATACCCTTGCCCTCATGCCCCATAATGAGTACCCATTTATCACTTACTTCTACTGTTGACAAAGCCGCAGAATCTTGTGTTACCTCTGCTGCATAAACCTTATACCCATATGTTTTTAAAGCGGAGATCGTTTCAATAATATTTTCATACACATGTATGCCAAGCATATGAGCATACCCCATAGAAACACGTAAGGCACGCCTGTTAAAAGGGTGTGGAGATGATTTTGGTAAGAAATAGCTCGTGACACCTAAAGCTGCCGCACTTCTGGCAATAGCACCGACATTCTCACTTGAAGTGATATTATCAAGCATAATGATCCTATCTCCTGCGCTTTCTAGTGCAATATCGTCAGGGCGTATTCCATGCGCCATGCAGTTGTGATGTATCTTATGCCCGACGATTTTTCCCATCTCCTCTTTGGTTGTCAAATATATCCTTGGAATATCTTTTTGCTTTACCAATGACATAAATTCATCATAATACTTCTGTGTTGCAAGTATGCTTTTTATCCGTACGTCGCTTTGTAGTAAAAGATTTACGACCTTGGGACTGTCAGCGATGAAACTTCTATCACTTCTAAAGGCATTATCCCTCAGCTCTTTATATACCAGTAACTCTTCATTGTTAATATCATCAATTTTTGTAATCATTTCACAATTTTAGGATAAAATAACTTATGAACATACTTTTAATGGAAGATGACCCTGTTTTATCAGATATTTTACTAGATTTTTTACAAGAAGAATGGGATGTGGATCATGCCTATAATTCGCAAGAGGTCTATCAATATATAGAACAAAACATCTACTATGATTTGTTTATCTTCGACATAAATGTCATTGGAAAGGACGGTGTAGAACTACTTAAGGAATTGCGAAAATTCAGTAATAACACTCCTGCAATCTTTATAACTGCTTATAGGGATACTAAACATCTAAAAGATGCTTTTAATGCGGGTGCACATGATTATATAAAAAAACCTTTTGAGCTTGAGGAGCTGCATGCAAGGATACTCAGCATCAAAAGAGTATTTAATATTGAAACTGATGAAACATTTGCTATATTTCCCAATGTCCTATTTTCCCCTCAAAGGAAAAGAATTCTCATAGATAAGGTTGAGATTTCGCTTACGGCTAAAGATGCAGTGTTGCTGTTATATTTTATTAAGAACAAATCACGTCTTATCAGCAGGGAAGAGCTTGTTCAGAATATTTGGAATTTTGATTCTTTTCCAAGTGATGCCACACTGCGATCACATATTAGAACACTTAGAGAGATCATTGGTAAAGATAGAATAAAAACTGTTCGAGGAGAAGGCTATATCTATGAATAAGATCACAAAAAAGTCATTTTATTCTCTTCTTGCTCTATATCTCATAAGCTCTTTTATGTTTTTATCGTTAACAGCCTACTGGTTTTACAGTTCACAGGTTGCAATGGAAAAAAATGCCAATTTTTACAAAATGAATCATATCGCAGATATTGTAAGTGCCAAAGTCATAGAAGCACATATGCAACACAAGCAATTTAAACTTGATCGATTTCGACAAGAAGCTATTGCTTTATTTGATCTAGATAAACATCTACTTTATGGTAGAACCGCACAAAATGTCGACTTTAGCAAAGATTTTTATATGAAAGACGATATCGTTACCCTTATAACACAAAGAACGGCCGGACACCTGCATGTGAAATATGTGGTCGTGCAGAGTGATGAATGTGTAAAGAACATTCAAATCATAAAGAATAAGATAGCATATGCCGTCATTATTACTGCCTTTCTTATCATTATCATTGCAGTGTTTCTATCTTATATCTTTTTAAAACCGATCAAAGATAAAATGCAGGAGATCGAAGACTTCGTTAAAGATACGACGCATGAATTAAATACTCCCATAACAGCTATAATGATGAGCACTTCAAGACTTAAGACAAAAAAAAGTTATGATGAAAAAACAGTCAAAAACATTTCCATCAGTACAAAACAACTTTATGACATCTATGCATCTTTAAGCTTTTTAAGTTTTGACAATAATAGTGAAGAGTCTATTGAGCTGTTGTTTGATGAAATCGTCAAAGAAGATATCGCCTACTTTAGCGAACTTCTAGAGAAAAAAAATATACAACTTCTCACACAACTTGAACCATGTTCTATTAACATAGCACCAACCAAAGCAAAAATGCTTATCAATAATCTGCTCAGTAATGCTATCAAATACTCAAACCCCAATACAAAAATAAAAATCACGACCACAACAACATCTCTGATAATTAAGGATGAAGGCATAGGTATTAAACAAGACAAGCTACACGAGATATTCAAACGTTTTGTACGTGCTAACTCTTATGCAGGTGGTTTTGGTGTCGGACTTAACATCGTACAAAGCATAGTCAAAGAGTATGATTTTCATATTGACATACAATCAAAAGAAAACTCGGGTACTATTATTACTATTATATTTTCTTAATCCGTCAACTTCTCAAGCATTTCTATGATCTCATCCATCTTGGTACTGACCTCGCCTACATCATCAGATATTTCATTGACATGTTCTGCATTCTTACTTAATGTATCAGAACTGTCAGTAATAGATTGTATCAGTACGTTTGTAGTTGCAGAAGTCTCCAAGAGACTTTTTTGCGTTCTCTCTGCCAACTTTCTGACCTCATCGGCCACTACAGCGAATCCTCGTCCATGCTCACCCGCACGAGCCGCTTCTATAGCAGCATTGAGGGCGAGCAGATTCGTTTGATCTGCTATATCGCCTATCGTTTCAAGTATGACCTTTGTTTCATTCGCCTGTGACACCAATAAATGTAACCCTGAAACCATCTCATTCTCTTTAAAAGAAACTTTCTGTATCTCATTGACTATATTATTTATCATATCTTTGAAATCCACTATGGTTGTATTCGTAATATCGGAAACAGTACTATTAAGCTTTTGAGATGATTCAACGATCTCATGTTTGGACTTTTCATTCTTCCTTTGCATATCCTGCAGAGCTTGTCCGAGTAGATTGATGTTTTCTAAAAGTTCAGCCATCTTTGCCTCTACTTTTATCTCACTTCTTTTACTAAAGTCTCCTTCGGCATAACTTTTAAGTGTTTCAATGGCATTATCAAGATTCGTTTCTGTAAAATCCAGCATATTATTCATACTTTTTCTCAATACATGCACATAAGGTGTTTTCGAGTCCGACTGTACTCTACATGAAAAATGCCCTTTAGATACCTTATCGGCAATAAGCACCATCTCTCCGGCAACTTTTGTATCTATTTGTACGATCTGTTCATATTTACGTAAAAGTTTGTTAAGAGCCTGCTCAACTTCATCTTTACTTGTATCATCAATATCTACTCTGTTTCTCTCAAACTCCAACAACTTCTCTATTTCAGAGAACTTTTGCAGCAAGTTCGTTGAAGAGTCTGAACTATTTCCAACCCATAGTGCTAAACCGAAAAATATGCCTGCGAGTACAAAAGCAATAAATTGAGAACCACTCCATAATATACCACCGATTAAAATAACAAAACCGACACTTAATATAATATTTTTTTGTAATTTATCCATTTATTCCCTTATTTCATTGTTTTATATAGCTTTTGAGCTGCTTCGATCTCGGCACGTGATGGTTTCACTCGGCACGACATATATGTTTGGACATTTCTAACCTTGTCATATAAAGGATAAACGGTTGCATATACCCAGTAATACCCATCGTCATTCCTTCTATTTTTGACATACCCTGTCCATATCTTACCACTTTTTACCGTCTCCCATAGATCTTTAAATGCTATACCGGGCATATCGAGATGCCTTACGACATTATGGGGTTTTCCGACAAGATCTTCAATATTATAACCTGCTACTTTACAAAAATCATCATTTGCAAAAAGAATGGTCCCTTTCTCATCTGTTTGGGAAACTAAAAAATCATCACTTTGTAATACATATTCCTGCATTTACAATAACTCCTCCTGTGGTTTGGAAAAATAATAGCCTTGTGAAAAATCAATACCCATATCCTGTAAAAGCTTATAGGTCTTTTCATCTTCTACAAATTCAGCTATTGTTTTTATATTCATCCTCTTAGCAATATGCAAAATACTCTCTAGGGTTGCCTGTTTTATACCCCCTTTATGAATATCCAAGATCAATGAACCATCTATCTTGATAAAATCAATATCAAGTTTTCCTAAATATGAAAAATTTGAATATCCGGTTCCAAAATCATCGATTGCGATTTTACAGCCATGTTTTTTTATCTTGTTTATAAAGCTGGAAACCTCATCAAAATTCTCAATCCCTTCTGATTCGACGATTTCAATAATGACCCTCTTTCCGCAGCTATACCTTTCTAAATTTTCAAGTAAGCACTTTATGACATCGTGCGATTCTATATCTTCACGCGTAAAGTTGATAGAAAAGACATAGTCTGAATCGGCGAACCTATCAAAAACCTTATCGATCATGATCATTGTAAGCTGTGTATAGAGTTTGGCTTTTTTTGCATGTTCTAAAAATATACGGGGAGGAAGAATCTCATTATTCTCTGTCTTTAACCGTATCAATGCCTCATACTTAACTATCTTTTTTGTTCTGTTATCTACTATTCCTTGATAATAGGGTAAAAAAAGATTTTTATCAATTGCATATTTAATCTTGGAGATTATTTCTATATTTTCTTTAATACGATGCTGTAATTGTGGATTTTCATTAAAAATAGTTATCTTCTTATTACTTCTCTTATTCTCTTTTAATGCTATATGTGAAAGTTTATAAATTTCATCTTTTTTTGCATAAGAGACCCCACAGGATAGGAAAAGTGATATCTTTAAGCCTTCTACGACATAAGAACTCCTTTCAAGTCCATTTACAATTCGGTAAATCTCTTCTTTGGCATTGTCATTCAGTTCATGTTCGCACAAAATGGCAAATTCGTCCCCGCTGATTCTATAGGCTTTTTTCTTATATGCCAAAAGTTTATTTGAAAAACCCTTTAATATCTCATCTCCGGCAAAATAACCAAAATAATCATTTATATCTGAGAATCTGTCAATATTTATAAGTATCAAAGAAGCTTGTTTTACAGCCTCTGTTTTTAGATCATATAATAGGGCAGCTCTGTTTTTCAAACCTGTAAGCTCATCAATGAATTGATTTTGGATTATTTCATCTTTTCTTATGAGTTCTGTCACATCAGTTCTTGCGGCAATATATTCTACGATCTGTTCATTAGAGTTTAAAATCGGTACGATTGTCGATTTTACGTAATAGGTCTCTCCATTTTTTTTTCTATTTTTTAAAGTACTTTGCCAAATTTTTTTATTTGTAATGCTATTCCACATGGCAGCATACATATCAGGATGATTATCAGGATGTTTTATGACATTATGTTTTCTGCCAATAAGCTCTTGGCGTGAATATCCTGATATCTCACAGAACTTATCATTCACATAAGTAATAGTTCCATCCACATCTGTTTTAGAAACAATGCTATTGTAATCCAGAACCATTTTATACTGTTCTAATCTCTGGATCTTTTCGTCTAGTCTATCCAAATCAATATTCCATAATTATGTGATTATTTTTTTTCATAGTATAGAACAAAAAGACAATACTTAAAAAAAACTAATTTTCATTCTATATTGTTTATTCTTAAAGTTGGCTGTTTTATATCATATTTCTCCATCAACCCTGAACCATCCGGCAACTGAGTGGCGATTTTTTCCTGAATGTAGAACTTCATGTGGATATCTTTCGCTCATAAAAACTACCAGAGTATTGTTCTGTGGAGCGACTTTGGCAATCTCTATATCCTTTTCATTATATATTACGAGTTCCCCGCCGTCTATAGTATCCCACTCTCCATTCAAATAATACACACTCGTCACAACACGATTTTTAGAATTTTTAAAAGCATCAATGTGTTTTTCATAGAAATCGCCTGCTTCATATAAGGCAAAGTGGGCTTCATAACGTTTTATGCCTAAAAAAAGATGCCGGTTCATATAACTTTGCAGTCCCTTCGCAAACTCAAGATACTTACATGTAGCCTCATTATCAGCATCAAGCCAGGATATCTTATCTTTTCTTCGGTTTTTATCCAGAGTGGATTTGTGAGAGATACCTGCCTGCTTATAGGTACTGATATCTTTTGAGAGTGCTGCAAGTTCTTTGCATAAATGAGGATCTAAAGCATTTTCAATGACCAAATAACCATCATTTGCCAAAGCATCTGTAATTTTTTCATAAAGATTTTCATACATGAAAGTATTGTAACGTGAAGTAGCGGCACTCGTCAAGTCCGAGAACCGCTAAGAGAATAAACTAGATAGGTAAAACGCGGATTTTATCCGAAAGTTTTTCTTTCAGTGTTGATTCGATCGCATATAATGTACCGGTTGAAGACGAAGCACAACCGTCACATGCACCAAGATAGCGAATATAAATGTCAATGTGCTCATCATTTTTCTTAATGTCGATTATCTCAACATTTCCGCCATCCATAATAAGGAACTGTCTTACACTCTCATCGATCACAGCATCAACAGCCTTGATCTGCTGAACCAGTGTCATCTCTTCAAAGTTACCGCCACCTGCACTCATTGCATCTGCGGCAGCTTTCATTCTCTCTTCTTCCATCTCATTGCGAGTCTGTTCCAAGATATCAACCAAGTACCATTCTCTGTCTTCATGACCACCTGGTTTAATACAAGACTTACAAAAACCACCCGCTTTTGTATAATCTGTGATCTCTTCAACAGTTTTAAGATCATTTAACTTAATGACCTCTTGTATGGTTCCAAGTGAGACACGAGCACATTCGCACACGATGATCTCATCCTCAAAGCTCTCTTCAGAAACACCAAGGTACAATGAAGCTGCTTTTTTAATAACGTCATACGCCATTACCGAACAGTGCATTTTTTGCGGTGGAACTGCCGGTGTTTCAGGATCGTCACGCAATGCCTTTTCAACATCGATATTTGTGATTTTCACGGCCTCTTGTACAGTTTTTCCTATACAAAGCTCCGTCATAACATCACTTGATGCGATAGCCGTACCACAACCGAATGATTTAAATTTAGAATTTACGATCTTATCCGTATTAGGATCGACTTCCCAGTAAAGTCTTACTGCATCTCCACAACTCTCCGCTCCAAAGTCTGCTACAATAAGCTTGTTTCCGTGAACTTCAACTTCTTCTGGTGTAATTTCCCCTTGATGCTGAGGATTGTTCATTAATGTTGTTACTTTGTTTGAATACGCGTCCCAAAGAGACTCGCCTAACATATCTGCTTTTGCCATAATATTTTCCTTTAAATTTTTTCTTTTTAGTGTGTCATATGATGAGGAATGTGGCACTCACCTGCTTCACCGCCCGGAGTCGGTGCAACTTTTGCAAACGAACTAGATATTGCACGTAAACGAGCTACTGCTTGCTTAAAATGTTCTATTGCATAGTCTATCTCTTCATCTGTTGTAAATCTTGAAAGAGATAAACGAATACCTGTGTGTGCAAGTTCATTGTCAGCTCCGATTGCGAGCATAACAGAGTTTGCTTCAAGATCTTCTGAAGCACATGCAGAACCTGTAGATGCCCCTATTTGACCGTTATTTAAATCCCACAACATACCTTCACCTTCAACTCCACGGATTGAAATAAGAATAGTATTCGGTGTACGTTTTTCACGACTACCGACTACAAAGGTATCACTAAGTTCTAAAAGTGCATCTTCAAGTCTATCACGTTTTGCACGGATTGAAGCCATTGTCTCTTCAATCTTTGTTGTAGCAAGTTCCATTGCTTTTCCCATACCTACGATATACGGAACATTGAGTGTTCCCGAACGTCTGTGTCCCATCTGTTCACCACCGTGAAGTAGCGGACTTAAAGACTGTGAATTTTTAATATAAAGAGCACCAATACCTTTTGGCCCGTGAAACTTATGCGCAGACATAGAAACAAAATCTACATGCACATCTTGTACATCAACCAGAATTTTACCAACTGCTTGAACACCATCAGAATGGAAAAGCACATCTTTTTCTTTACAAATTTCACCAATCTCTTTAATAGGAAAAATCATACCTGTTTCATTCGAAGCCCACATAACACTCACAAGTGCAGTTTTGTCCGTTATGAAACTTTTTACAGTATGCGGTTCTACAATTCCCTCTTCATTAACTGGAAGATATGTTATTTTTACACCCTGTTCTTCCAACCATCTACATGTAGAAAGTACAGAAGGATGTTCAACTTCCGTTGTAATAATATGGTCTTTTTCACCGTTTACTATATGATCATTATAAACTGATTTTAATACCCAGTTATTTGATTCTGTAGCACACGAAGTAAATACGATATCATCATCGTCGCTTGCATTAATAGCCGTATAAACCTGGTCTATCGCTTTTCTTAAGTATGGGTGTGAAGCCGTACCAAATTTGTGTAATGAGTTTGGATTCCCATAAATTTCACTGAAAAATGGTTGCATTACTTCTACTACCTGTGGATCACACATTGTAGTAGCATTATTATCTAAATAAACTTGCATATTATATTACCTCTTATTTGGGTTGTTTTTAAATAAGACCTTTTTTGTCTTCTTTTAGTTTTGACATAATAATGCTTTTGTCATTATGATTCGCTTAAGCCAAACTGAGTGTATATATACTTTAAGAATTCAAATAGTAAAGAATGATGGTATAATTATGGAAATAATAAGGAAAACAATCAATGTGCAACTTCAACAATCAAGCCCAGCAGTCAAAAGAATTTCTGCATCTTTTTATGACAAAAGCAGCGAAAAATGTGGGCGGGGTAAACTACTTGTTAGCGCTTATAGAAGCAATACGCTCAAAAAAACCTCATCCTCTTATACAAAAAAACTGTCAAATCTCTTCAAACAATACAATAATACAATGGAACAAAGTAATCTTTAAAGACAAAACAGATCTAATTGAAAATATTCTTGTCGCTCATAGAGAAAGTCAGAAAAAAGATTTAAATATTTTAAATATAACAAATTCTAAAACAAAAAAAAATATTATCAATATGGCCCGAACACTTGCACCACTAAAATTTACCGTGACCCCGCAAAATCAAAATGACGGAGAAGGATTCATTTTTAATGTCTTTGAAACACTCGAAGATGATGTTATAAAATTCAACCCTGTTTTCATCGCGCTTTTTTTCTGTTCAAGTGAGTTTACTAAAAAGGCTATTAAATATCAGATATAGCCCTGCGTAAAATGTCACTTTAAATCTCTTATGCTATAATCGCACAATTAATTATATGATAAGAGGTTAACCATCATGGGTCAAACTATAACTGAAAAAATATTCTCACAACATGTCGGTCGTGAAGTTAAAGCGGGTGAAATTATTCGCTGTGACATTGACATGGTTATCGGTAACGATATTACAACACCTATTTCTATTAAAGCTTTTGAAGACAGCGGCGCTGAAAAACTTGCAAATCCTGACGGTTTTTCTATCGTACTCGACCACTTTATCCCTGCAAAAGACATCGCTTCTGCGAATCAGGCAAGAATTTCACGAGATTTTGCAAAAAAGCACCAACTCAAAAACTATTTTGATGAAAAAGACATGGGAATCGAACACGCTCTTTTACCAGAAAAAGGCCTAATAGTTCCAGGTGATGTGATTATCGGTGCAGATTCACATACATGTACACATGGTGCATTAGGTGCATTCTCAACAGGAATGGGCTCGACGGACCTTGCTTTTGCTATGATAACAGGTGGAAACTGGTTCAAAGTTCCTGAGTCCATCAAAGTCGTACTTTCTGGGAAACCGGGAAAATATACAACCGGTAAAGATATCATTCTAGAAATAATCCGTATGATCGGTGTTGATGGTGCACTTTATAAAACCTTAGAGTTTACGGGCAGTACGATTGAGCACTTAAGTATGGATGACAGATTCTCTATGTGTAACATGGCCATCGAAGCAGGAGCAAAGAACGGGATCGTTGGCTATGATGACATTACTTCAGAATTTTTGGCAGATAAAGACTTGGCACGTGAACCGCGTATTCACTATTCAGATGAAGATGCCGAGTATGTTCAGGTCCTAGAGATTGATGTTGCACAACTTGATCCTGTTATAGCCTATCCATTCTTACCATCAAACGGACACTCTGTAAATCAGGCTGTAAAAGACCATATCAAAGTAGATCAGGCTTTCATTGGAAGCTGTACGAATGGACGTTTAGCTGACTTGAAAGTAGCGGCCCAAATTCTTAAAGATCAAAAAGTTCATCCTGATGTTCGCCTGATCGTAACACCGGGAACACAAAAGATCCTTCGTGAAGCAAGTCATCTTGGCTATATTGACATCATTGTAGATGCAGGCGGTGTTGTTTCAAACCCTACTTGTGGTGCCTGTCTTGGTGGCTATATGGGAATTCTGGGAGATGAAGAGGTAGCTATCTCTACAACGAACAGAAACTTTATCGGTCGTATGGGAAGCCGCTCTTCCAAAGTTTATTTGGCGAACTCTGCAGTTGCGGCAGCATCTGCAATCACAGGTTACATTGCAGATCCAAGATAATTCTGTTATACTTACATTATCTCAAATCAAAGGATAACACATGAAAAAGAGGGTAATACTTTCTCTACTATTAGCAGGTACACTCGTCGGAGCAAACGATTATAAATATGAAATCTCTCCAATGATAGGTTATAATTTAAGCGAAGGTAACATTGGACTTAAAGATGACGGTCACTTTACAGGTGGGGTCGAAGCGCAGTTCAATACATTAAAGAGTAAACTCAGTCCAGAGTTTTCAGTATTACAATCTCGTGGTGTTAACTATAAAACAGGTGGAGATACACAAATTACACGTGGTGCATTTAACGGAGTATACACATTTGAGCCAACAAAGAATATCGTTCCTTTTGCAAAAATGGGTCTTGGTATTGAAAATATTTCTGATCAAAATGTAGCAAATAGAACTGGGATGTTTGTAGATGCTGGTGTCGGACTTAAAGTACCACTTACAAAAGCCTGGGCATTTAAAGCAGAAGCTATATACCTTGCAAAGGTTAACAATAAGCACAATAAATACTCTGACAATAATCTTATTGGTCTTATAGGGCTCACTTATTCCTTTGGAGCATATCCATCCCCAAAAATTGTTGAAAAAAAACCAAAACTTGACAGTGACGATGATGGTGTTTATGACGAGTCTGACAAATGTCCTAATACTCCTGCTAACACAAGAGTTGACTCAAATGGATGTAAAGTTTTTCTCGATGATGACAAAGACGGTATTGAAAATAGTTTAGATAAATGTCCTACTACTCCTGCTAACACAAGAGTTGACTCAAATGGATGTAAACTTTTTCTCGATGGTGACAAAGACGGTATTGAAAATAGTTTAGATAAATGTCCTAACACTCCTATTGGTGTAGCAGTCAATAGTAATGGATGTCCTGTTAATATCAATCTTAATATTAATTTTGAAACTAATTCTTATACAGTAAAAGAGATGTCATTAACAAAAATTGATGACTTTGCAAACTTTTTGAAAAAGTACAAAGTTTATTCTGCTAAGATTGTAGGCTATACAGATAGCAGAGGAAATAACGCATATAATAAAAAACTTTCTCAAGAAAGAGCGGATGCAGTGAAGAAACTGCTTATAGAAAAAGGTGTGGACGCTTCAAGACTTACGACTATAGGAATGGGTGAAGTTGATCCGATAGCAAGTAATAAAACTGCTGAAGGTCGTGCACAGAACAGACGTATTGAAGCGAACTTAACACTTAACTAAATGCTCGATATTCCTTGTGTACTTTTTGCAGGTGGCAAAAGTAGCAGGATGGGAGAAGACAAAGCACTTCTCCCATTTGCCGGTTTCACTACCCTTTCAGAGTACCAGTACACAAGACTTTGTAAAATATTTTCAAATGTATTCATTACATGTAAAGATAAAAGCAAATTTCCTTTTGAAGCGAACTTTTTAGAAGATGATAAAAGGTATGGACTTTTTGCACCGACACTTGGATTCTTAAGTGCTTTCAATACGCTTGATACCCAAAAAATATTTGTTATGAGCATAGACACCCCTTTCATAACACAGCAAGAGATACAAAAAATAGTATTAGCAGACAAAGCAACACTTTCTGATATAACCATCGCCAAAACAGATGAAGGGATACAGCCTTTATGCGGTATCTACAGTAAAAAATTGCAAAACTCTTTTTTACAAATGCTTCAAAATGATGAACATAAATTGGGCTATCTTGTAAAGAACTCACATAGCACATACGTCTATTTTCCTGATGCGAAACCTTTTTTAAATATGAACCACCCCGAAGATTACAAAAAAGCACTACAGTTTCTTTCTCATTATTAACTGCACTTTGCTATAATAGTGCAAAATAATATTAATAAAAAGAGAATTTTACTGATGAACCTAACCCATCTTGATGATAACCAAAGACCTAAAATGGTTGATGTAAGTGATAAGAGCAATACGACTAGAGTTGCAATTGCAAGCGGTATAATAGAAATGAGTCAGGAAGCATATAATGCGATTACTAACGAAAAGACAAAAAAAGGGCCTGTATTACAAACTGCTGTTATCGCTGCGATTATGGGGACCAAAAAAACAAGCGATCTTATTCCCATGTGCCATCCACTCAATTTAAGTGGTATAAACTGTGACGTAGAAGAATTGCCAAAGCTACCTGGATTTAAACTTATTGTAACTGCAAAACTTACCGGCCAGACCGGTGTTGAGATGGAAGCACTTACAGGAACAAGTGTAGGACTTTTGACTATTTATGATATGGTAAAAGCAATAGATAAAGGCATGATTATTCGTAATGTACAACTCGAATCTAAATCAGGAGGTAAAAGTGGAGACTTTAAACGATAAACTTCAAGGAAAACAATTAGAACTTGAGTATCCATGTAATTGGTGCTATAAAGTTATAGCAAGTGAAAAAGAAGCATTACAAAATGCCATAAAAGATGTAATTAACGAAAGAGAGCATAAGCTAACTGACTCTAACAGTTCCAAAACAGGAAAATATATAAGCATGAACCTTGACCTTTTAGTTCATAATGAAGATGACAGAAAATTCATCTATGATGCACTCAAAAAACATCAAGATGTAAAAATGGTACTTTAGGAGTAAAATGATGAATAAAATTGAAACATTGCGAGAAACATTGAAGAAAGTATATAACCATAGGTTCAAAAGTATCCCTGATCGCATCGACCATGCACTTGAAGATGCGAAAATCACACTTGATAAGTTATCTTTGAATGAAATGAAAACAATCACAGAAACTTTGATTGAAGAAGAAACTCAGAACCTTAAAAAGGATGTTGAAAAGCTCTTAGAACAAAAAGAGGCCCTAGAAAGAACATTACATAAAAAATCAGAAGAGCTGCAAAATGCCAAGTATACAATATTCAATGCCATTGAAAAGAAAATAGAAAATGAAAATAACATCCATGTGCTTCATCAAATTAAACTACAATCAATTGACCTGTATGATATGCTCAGCGAAATGGTTGAGTCAGCTATGATTACTGCTCTTGAAAATGATACGGATAGAGATATTGACGATTCAATTAAGGAAGTTATCAAAGAGATCACATATGAGTCAATCAAAGAAGGCTCTTTGAACACTATAAGAGTCAGAAAGATTCTCTCTACTATTCTTGCAACTGCAATTGATATTGCCGAAGCAACACCTCCAAGAGCCGAGGAACTTCTTTTGGCAACACTCAAGGGTATGAGAAGCGGTCTCATAAAATCTATAGACAGATTCAAGCAAAGACTTGCGTTTATGCCTGTGGAAGCGAAACACATCTTAATAGAAGACTATGACACTATCATAGAAGATCTTAATCAAACCGATACCATTTTTTCTCAAATCATTATTACTCAGGCATCACAAAGTTCACAAACAATACGAAAGATCTTAATGGAACTTAACCAAGAAATGCGATATGACCTTGAAGAGTTGATATTGATATCCAAAGAAACAGCAGAGATTATTAAAGAAAAGTTCTCGAATCTTGCAAAAATAGCTGTTAAGAAAGCAGATATCGCTTTACATTCACCAAAGGCGCAGGAAGCGAAAAGAATGGGTATTCAAGCCTGGGGAGTTGCAAAAGTAGCACTTGAAAATGCAATTAAATCTGCAAAAGATGTGATTGATAAAAAATAATATAAATATTTTCTTAATATTAATAATTATAATATTTAATTAAAAGATAACTTTGACTCTTTGAATATAATTTTTATAGATTAAATTTAATACTGAAAAGGATCGACTATGATGATACACCCAGCTACTGCTCATTTTGCTATGGCTCTACCAGTTGTTGCAACTGTTTTTGGACTTGCATATTTATACTTACGTACTGAAATAATGGCAAAGATCTCAGCGACAACTACATTTTTTGCTGCACTTGCTATGATAGGTGTATGGTACACAGGAAGTCAGGCCGGACCGGAAATAATTGACTATCTCAGCAAGTCGGGCAAACATGAACTTTTAGAGCATAAAGAACTTGGAGAATACCTAGCAGTTGCAATGGGCATCATAGCGCTTATTCAGATCACAGGATGTAAACTTAAAAAATTCTCTCTCGAGTTGCTTGCTATAATACTTTTAATTGGAGCTACAGGTGTGACATTCCTGCAAGGTAAGCATGGTGGAGAAATAGTATATAACTATGGTATGCCTTTTAAAGCATATATGATTCAAGACACTTTAAAAGAAGCAGCAAAAACCGCGGATAAAGCTGAAGATGACGAGACAAAAGTCGAAGCCTACGAAGATGCTTTAGATGAAATAAACTCAATTTCTGAAGAAGTTGACAAAATTTACGGAAACACTCCTCAAGAATCAGATATAGATAAGGATGATGAATAGTCATGACAAATATTGATCAGGATGCAAAAAAGAAAATGCAAAAAGCACTTGAGAAGTACAAAAAAGATAAAAACTCAGTAAAAGAGTTTTATCCTTGTACACTAGAGCTTTCTTCCTGGTTGAAAACAAAGAAAAAATAATGAAGATTCTGTGCACAGAGGTTTTTGAACAACAGTTCAAGGAAATATTACAAGCGTTTTTACAAGAGGATCTTGATACGACGAAAAGGTTTAAAATGTATCTGGAAACTCTCATTATTAACATTCCCACAAAAACACAAAAATACAAACGATCCATTTACTTTAATGATGACAATATCAGAGATCTGGAACATCAAGGATTTATAATTCCTTTTTATGTTGATAATGAATCCAAAGATTTCATTATCTTAGGAATAATTAAAAAATAACTGTATTCTCCTCTCAATTGTCCGCAAAAGTGTTTCAATATGTAACTAAAAGATATTTTTACATAACCATTATCACATTTTCATCTCTTATTTTTGTATAATAACATTTGCTATATATTTAAAATTAAGCATTAAATGGTCATAATACCACCTAGTCGTATATTTAGAATATTAATACAAACATCAATAAACTTATAAAGGAGAATATTGTGGATATAAAAAAATCTCAACAAGACTTAGAATCCGTATCAAACGATACTGAAAATCAAAGTCTTGGAAGAAGAGACTTTTTCAGAAAAACAGCTGCTCTTTCAGTAACTGCACTTGCTGGAACTTCTCTTGCAGCATCACAAGAAGCGGGAGATCCAGCTATTTTAGAACCAACTCCATGGGGAACGAAATGGGGGGATCCTGTTACAAAGAACTTATATGGTATGCCTTCAAAATATGAGCATAATGTAACAAGAAGATATACAAAACTTCTTGCTTCCGGTAACTATAGAGCATCAATTGCAGTTACGCCATTACAAGACTCTAGCGGTATCATCACGCCAAACGGTCTATTTTTCAGCCGTTGTCACGGTGGTGTAGCGCACATAGATCCAAATGAGCATAGACTTATGATTACAGGATTGGTTGAAAAACCACTTGTTCTTACCATGAAACAACTTAAACGTTACCCTAGTGTAACTCGTACTCACTTTATTGAGTGTCCAGCAAATGGCGGACAAGAGTGGAGAGGTCCACAATATAACTCTTTACAATTTGCAAAAGGTTTTATGTCTTGTGCGGAATGGACCGGTGTTTATGTTAAAGATATCCTCAAAGATCTTGGCGTGAAAAAAGAAGCGTTGTGGATGCTTGCAGAAGGTGGAGACTCTTCAAAAATGGGTCGCACAATCCCTATGGAAAAAGTATGGGATGATGCAATGATCGTTTGGGGTCAAAATGGTGAGGCACTTCGCCCAGAACAAGGATACCCAATTCGTTTACTCGTACCGGGATGGGAAGGTAACTTATGTGTTAAATGGCTTCGCCGTTTAGACTTTGCAAGTGAACCATGGTACTGTAAAGAAGAGACATCAAAGTATACTGTTTTAAAACCGACAGGAAAAGCTATACAGCATTTTTATGCAAATGAAGTAAACTCAACAGTAACTTCTCCCTCTCCAGAGATTGACTGGACAGATCTAGAAGATGGTGACGTAGTAGAAATCGAAGGTCTTGCATGGTCTGGAATGGGCACTATCACTGGTGTTGATCTCTCATTTGATGGTGGAAAAAACTATATAGAAGCGAAACTTAAAGGTCTTGTTCTTCCTAAATGTTGGACTCGCTGGAGCTATATGCATACATATAAAAAAGGTGATGAACTATACCTTACTTCTCGTGCAAGAGATGATGCTGGCTACATTCAACCAACAGTTGACCAAGAAACTCTTATAGTAGGTGTTGAAGCAGTTTATCACAGAAATGCTGTTGAGACATGGAAAGTTGAAAAAGACGGAAAAATAACTCACGTTGAAGTACGTTCTCAATTAGATCGAAAAGGCAAAGGCCCATTATTTATTGAAGGGAAAGCATAATGATGTTTAAATTAAATAAAAACTTATTGATTTCTATTTCTGCAGCTGCTGTATTGTCTTTAGGACTTTCAGCATGTATGGAAAGTGCCTCTCCGTCAAACTCAGCTGCTTTTAAAAAAGCTTCTATTGACGGTGGAGTAGACTATCCAGTTGCAAATGGAAAAACTGGTCCATATTATGTAAATACTAATGCACATAATACAAATGTAAAATTTGGTCGTGTACCGACAAAAGCAGAATATAATGCGTGGAACACTGATATTATGCCTGATGGTACTGGGTTACCTGAGGGGCAAGGAACAGCTTCAGAAGGTAGTGATATTTATGATGCAAAATGTGTTATGTGTCATGGTGATTTTGGATCAGGTGGAGGTGGATATCCATCACTTGCTAAAGGAAATGCCTATGAATTGCATAAAACGCTAACAAATCAAAGAATTAAACCCGACACAGATGGACCGGTACGTGTATTTGGTACATACTGGCCACAAGCCAGTACATTATGGTGGTACATTAAAGATGCTATGCCTCATCCATTAACTGATAGTTTAACTGATGATGAAGTTTATTCTTTAGTTGCATTTATACTTAATGCAAATGAAATGAAAATAGACGGTGTTGAAGTGGATGATGATTATGTGCTTAATCGTGCAAAATTCTTAAAAATCAAAATGCCAAACAGAGATGGTTTTGAACCAAATATAAATGGTCCTCAAGCTCCTGAAAATGTTCGTAAGTATTTTGCAGATGCTAGCAACTTTGGTGGACAAAAATATGATGTAAATACTCCATCGACAAGATGTATGAAGAACTGTCAAGAAAGGGCTGCTAAAGTGGTTTACATTCAAAATGGCGGGATCAGTGATTTCCATCCACCGCTATCAGATGTAAAAGATCTTCCAAAAGAAGAAGCAAAAACTAACTTTGATACAAAAAAAGCCTATGCTGACAACTGTGCTATGTGTCATGATACTGGAGCTGCTCCAGCTCCAGGTGATAAAGCAGCATGGTCAGCGCTTATAGCTCAAGGTATGGAAACGCTTTATAAAAATGGTATAAAAGGTACTAATGCAGGTATGCCTGCTAAAGGTGGTTCATCATTATCAGATGCTCAATTCAAATCAGTGGTTGACTATATTGTCGATCAAAGTAAATAATATAAAAGGATAAGAAAATGGAAAGAAGAAAATTTTTAAGTATGACTTTTGGTGCATTAGCTTTAGCTGTTGTACCTGCAAGCGTTAGAGCAGAGGACTACAGAAAGCTAAAACCGACAGTATGGACAGCAAAAACTGTAGATGATGCGATCAAAGCACTTTATGGAACAACTGAGCTAACAATGGAAGGCGTAAAGCTTACTGCTCCTGACGTAGCGAGTAATGGTGGAGCAATACCTGTTGACTTTTCAACAGATTTAGATGTTAAAACTATTTCATTGTTTCAAGATACAAACCCTGAAGCTGCAGTATTGGTTGTTGATACAAATAAATATAGTGTTAATAATTATTCAATTAAAATTAAGATGGCTAAATCTGGTACTATTACTGTAGTAGCTCAAGGAAATGATGGAAAGTTATATGCAGCTAAGAAAACTTTAGATGTTGCACTTGGTGGATGTGAAGGTTAATTCCTTCAAGTTTAATAAAAATTAAAATAAATAAGGAAAAACAATGGCTGGAATAAAAGTAAAAGCGAAACTAAAAGGTGGTGTTGTTAAAGTTAAAGCATTAGCAAAGCATGAAATGATGACCTATGATATGGCAACAAAAAAAACAGGTAGTAGAGATAATGCTAACTTCATCACTCACATTAGTGCAACTGTAAATGGTGAAACAGTTTTTGATATGTCAACTTCCCAGTTCTTATCAAAAAACCCTATTTTCAAATTCCAATTCAAAGGAATCGGTAAAAAAGGTGATAAAGTAGAACTAGTTGCTGTTGATCTTAAAGGAAAAACATACAAAGGGAAAGGGAAAATTAAATAAATTTTCCCTTTTTTACCATAAAGACAATAATACTATTGTCTTTATTTCATCTTCATTTTAACTACAATACAATACACTTTCACAAATCAATAAATGAGTTAACTATATGAGCGACTATATTCAAGGTAAAGTACTAAAACTATTTATTACACAAGACAATAAAGAAAAAGTAAGACAAAAAATGACAGATGTTACGGCAGATGAAAATGGAATAGTCGATGATAAGTTCTACAGTAAGAATGACCAAAGAGCCATACTCATTGCATCATCAAAAAGCTATCATATAGCTAATGAACACGATATTGAACTACAAACGGGATCACTAGGTGAAAACATCTTAATAGATATAGATCCTTATCATTTAAATGCAGGAGAAACATTAACAATTGGCAATACAATTCTAGAAATAACACAGAACTGCACACTCTGTAAAGGTCTTAGCAGTGTAAATACTAAACTTCCAAAGCTTCTTAAAAACGATAGAGGTATATTTGCCAAAGTAATCAGCGGAGACGGGAATATATCTGTTGGGGATGTTGTCATTATTCCTCTTCATTAATATTTTATATATATAAATCATGTTAAAGTACTATAATATATTAAATTAAGGAAGTGATATGAGAATTCTATGTACATTAACTACAATAATATTGCTACTTTTATTGACTACAGCATGTTCGAAGCCATCTGCACCTGTATCTAAACAAACACTCTTCAATGATATTCAAATCTATACTAGTCCCAATAAAGATGGGCACATCACAACAAAATCAATTGAAGCTGCATTTGACAGCCAAAGGTTAAGCATACCTGGTAATAATGATATGAATAAACCTTTTAGAATTAGGTTTAAAAAAGTACACTTTCGTGTTTACAATCTCGCAATGTATATAAACAATGATCTTACATACAAGATCATTAAAAAGTATCCTAAATTTGGTGCTCTAACTCCATTAACCATGTCGATATGGGAAGACAAAGATGCCAATATGAATATTGCGACACTAACTATATATGGTATGTCAAGAGCTACTGGAATTCCTCTTAACGACCCCGATCTTATTGTCTATAATGCTCTTATAAAGAAAACTCTGCAAAAAGCCATGCCAGACGGTAAGTTTAAAGCATTGGCTCTTCCAGAAAAACCACTCAAACAATCATTTGCTATTGATATGGTCGCAAATGTTGAAAAAGGAGTAAGCCCTGAAGATTTCATTGAGGATTTTGAAGCAGAGTTTGAAGCTGAGCTTGAACCTCTTGGCTTTCTCTTTCCAAACTATACGAACCTACAAGAAGAGATATTTGATGATTACAATTACAATGAGTATGATTTCTATCATACTTACTCTATCTGTAAATTCGATGTGATTTTTCCTGTTTCAAAGCTTCATCCTGAAGCCGGTGCATGGGCTCCATGCTCTTTTTACCTATATAAAAAGAAAAATGACTTAAAAATACATATGGGATTTTTAGGTGTAGAGAATTGGATTAAAACCTTGCGTATCAAAGATAAGGAGTCCATACAACCGCTTAAAGAAGCCCAAGGGATGATCATAAAGGTTTTAAAAGAAATTAGTGAATAAAAAGTATCAATGGATACTTTTTATTTTACCAACTAAATATCCCTATTTTTAAAACTCATTTTCTAGCTGCTTTTGAAATTTAAGGTCTTCTTCTTTTTGTAATTGTGAACCTGTTAAGACAGCCTCATGCAAAAATTCTCCAAAAAAAGTTTTAGACTCAGTCTTTGCAAGAAAAAGATACAAACCACTGATGAGAGCAACAGTTGTTATACCTGCAATTACCTTTTGTATAGGATTGAATGTTTGAATAGGCTCTTTTTTACGAATACTACAAACTCCACCTGGACAATGTTGAGGGTCTTCCCGCACTATAAGCTTGTAGATCATACAACCCACACACATCCCAAATGCTGTCTCTAAAAACATCAGTGTTAAGCACAACACACAGATCATCACTTTATAAAAGGTAATGTCCCAGTTTAAAACGAACCAATATATCATCGGAATTGAAATAAACCATCCTAAGGTCCATGCAAAACGTTTTTGCATACCGCCAACATATTCAGGTTCTTGATTTCTAACAACAAACTTTCCTAGAAGCAATGATGGAGAATATTTCGGACTCATTATTCTTGCTGTAAAGTCTATAAATAAAAATGCCAAATAAACTCTCGCAACAATAATATGGTTATAACCAATACCTACAAAAATCACGATCATACCAAGCATAAAAAGTATGCCAGCTGCTGCTCTTGCCTCTCTTTCATTAATGACAGTCACATCATATCCAGGGACTTTTTCTCCATACTCTAAGAAAAAACTGTTGAAACTCAAAACATTCTCCTATAATTTATTTTTATATGATTATACACAAAAAAAGTAACAGTCCATAAAAAGTCTTTTAAAAGTACTCTCTTCCTACTTGTAGTATTGTACAACCCTCTCCATTCTAGAACCCATATTCAACAACAACATATCCGCTAGTACCAGTGCTGCCATAGACTCACATACAATGGTTCCTCTAATAGCTACGCACGGATCATGTCTGCCCTTGAGCGAAAAGTCAACTTCCTCATTTTCGGTCGTTACAGTATGCTGTTCTTGAAAGATAGAGGGAGTGGGTTTAAAGTATACATTTAGTACAATATCTTCGCCATTACTAATTCCACCCAGTATTCCTCCTGAATGGTTTGATTCGAATCCTTCTTTTCTGATCTGGTCATTGTTTTGAGAGCCATGAACCCTTGAACTTAGAATACCATCACCAAGCTCAACCGCTTTAACTGCATTGATTCCCATCATTGCATCAGCTAAAATACTGTCAAGCTTATAATATAATGGCTGGCCTAAACCAATGGGTACACCTTTGATTACAACTCTTGAGACACCACCAACTGAATCATGCTCTTTTTTTGCTTTGAGTATCGCCTCTTTTTGTGCATCTTCTTTATCAGTATCAAGTGCATAGATTATACTTTGTTTTGCAGCCTCATAATCAAACTTTTCTGCCTGTATGCCTGCAACCTCACTAATACCGCTAAATACATTGATTCCAAGTTCCTTAAGCATTAGTTTTGCGATAGCACCTGCTGCGACTCTAGCTGCAGTTTCTCTTGCGGAACTACGTCCACCACCACGGTAATCTCTAATGCCATACTTATGAAAATAAGTAAAATCAGCATGTCCAGGTCTAAATACATCTTTAATGTTCGTGTAGTCCTTGGATTTCTGATTCGTATTATATATTATCATCGCAATTGGTGTTCCAGTACTTTTTCCCTCAAACACACCACTGAGTATCTCTACTTTATCAGCTTCTTTTCTTGCTGTTTCAAATTCACTTTTTCCCGGTTTTCTTCTGTCAAGTTCACTTTGAATATACGCTTCATCAATATTCAGCCCGGCAGGTACGCCATCCAACAGACACCCAAGTGCTTTTCCATGTGATTCTCCAAACGTTGAAAACCGCAATTTCAAACCAAAACTATTCACTATTTTTCCTTATTTAACATATCTACAGCAACTCTAGCTGCTTCTTGCTGTGCAATTTTTTTACTTTTTCCACTTGCTCTTGCATACTCTTTATCTTCAATGAACACGCCTACATCAAACTCTTTTTGATGGTCAGGACCACGTGATGCCAATACCGTATACTCTGGAGTAATGCCAAAGCGTGCCTGTGTTAGCTCTTGTAATGTTGTTTTAAAATCACGGAAAAGAGAATCTAGCGAGATCTCTTCATGATTATTTTCTATGAGTTCAATGGCGATATTTTGTACTTTTTCTAACCCTGCTTCTAAATATATAGCTCCCATGATCGCTTCAAATGCATTTGAAAGTAAAGATGACTTTTGCCGCCCTCCATTATTATCTTCAGCATTTGAGAGAAGTATATAATCTCCAAGATTAAGAGCACGAGCCAACTTGTCAAAACCTGTTTCATTAACTAAGGATGCTCTTATTTTAGAGAGCTTTCCTTCATCCGAAGTACGAAACTTTCTAAAAAGATATTCCCCCACAACTAGATCCAAAACCGCATCACCCAAAAACTCTAATCGCTCATTATCGTAGGGCTGTTTATAGCTTTTATGTGTCAGCGCTTCGATAATAAGCTTTTTATCTTTGAACGTATAGCCTAGTTTTTGTTCCAAACTTTCAATGTTCTTATGCATTTTATCTTACTCCTTGATTCTCTCTTCTTTTGCTTTCTCTGCGGCTTCCTTTGCTAAAAGGTCACATCTTTCATTTTCAACATGTCCATCATGTCCTCTGACCCAGATCGCCTTAATCTCATGCTGCTTTGCTACTTCTATGTATTCTTTCCAAAGATCAGGGTTTTTTACTTTTTTAAAATCTCTTTTGATCCAATTCTGTAACCATTCATTGATACCTTTGACTACATAAGAAGAGTCAGACACTATCTCAACATTACATGGCTCTTTAAGTGCACGAAGGCCTTCAACCACTCCTTTTAATTCCATTCTGTTATTTGTAGTATGTTTTTCATAACCTGAGAGCTCTTTTTCGGTATTTCCATAGCGTAATATAACGCCATATCCTCCTGGTCCAGGATTTCCTAATGCGCTCCCATCACTGAAAAGAGTTACTTTCTTCATCAAATTCCTTAATATAGTCCTTGCTGAGTGTATACTCCACCCTTGCCGAATCTATTGTATGACATGAATTGCAACGGTGAAACACAAAAGGGAATGTACTTTTACATGTATCGCACATATACTCAAAGTTCAAAGTGGCATTTACTCTTCCTTTAAGATTAATCAGTACATCTACTTCAAAGACTCTACTGCTTTTTGCAAGTGCAATATCCCCACGTGCACTGTAGAGTTCTCTAAGGTATCCATTATTTGTAATTATATCCAAATCCAAATCTTTTGGGTCACATCGCCAAAAGAGTTCTGTTAAAAGCTCACTTTGAGAACTGTCAATATTTTTCCAGGCAAGCTGAGGGTCTGTTTTAAAAAGATAATCAAAAACCAGATATGCAAGATGATGCGACTCTTTATATATCTCTAAGAGTTTCTTTGCCTTTTCCTCTTTTAGTAGATCATTGGAAGAGAGAAGGATCAAAGCATGTAAGTAAGCACTCTCTAAAACAACATCTTCTTTCATTTCATCCAAAGGCTCAAGAACTTCAAGTGCTGATTTATAATCTTTCATATACTCATACACTAAAAGCAAATAATGCAGTGCTTCCGGTGTCCGTGGATTCTTTTTCAAAATTTCTAAAAAAATGTTTTTTGCACGTTCTAAAAAACCTGCTTTAAAATAGGTCTTACCAAGCAAGAACATGATCTCCCTTGCATTGCTTTTACTGCCCGCTCTAAGTATCTCATTATATATCTCAATACACCTTTCGTAATCTCCATTTTTATAATAAGAGCTTGCAAGCAGTAGCCATGATTTTTCAGACAGTCCTCCATCACGAATAAGTACCTGCAGTTCGTTTTGTGAAGGCAGTGCTTTAAACTGCTGCAAGAATTTACCCAATTGCTTAGAGTGTTCATTTTTTTTATATCTTCCCCACCAATAGGAAAAAAAAGTAATTACAAAAATAATTGTAAAAAAGATTATAATGGAGAATAATGGATCTCTGAACTCTATAAAAAAAGTATTCATCAGTTATACACTACCAATCCATAGCCATTTTTTAAATTATAAAAAGTAGTATCTGCTGAAATTTCCAGATCACTCAGTTTTCCAAGCTGCACGATAGAATGTTTGTTTACCTGAACTCCGTACTCTCGAAAAAACTTTTTAATGTTGACAAATTTTATGTCTTCAACAAACTTATACTCAAACTCCTTATGAAGCTTCATTTTATCGCTGACAAAGAGATGTTCATTTACATGTAACTGATCTGAAGCGTATTTGATAGGCAAATAACCGGAAAGATCTGTTAAAATTTCTTCGACATGTTCATGTTTTTTTGGAAGTGTTCGTTTTTGAATGAAAACATATTTGTTATTCAGTTTTAGGTTGGGAGTTTTCTTCCAATATTTGTAAGCAGGATTAGAAATACCGAGTTTAGCATACACCTCTTTCCAAAGCCAAAAAGAGTTCAATGTATTTGGAAGATGTGACACCGTAAACTCCTTAAGAAAATAGTCTAATTATTATATAATATTTTCCTAAATAATCTCATTAAGAAGTAAAATTCACTCTTTGCAACAGCTGTTAAAAAACAGATGTTACAAATTTAGTCACTATAAATCCGCCGGTCACAAGCCATGCGAACATTACTCCGGCACTATAAATAGGAGCAAGCCCCAAACCTTTGAATTTAGAGAATATGGTTCCCATTCCCAGTGCTGTCATTGCCATAGTTAAAAGGAATGTATCTATCTCGTTGATCACACCGACTATGTTAGCAGGGACAAGATTTAAAGAGTTAAAACCTGCCATACCTATAAAGTAAACAGCAAACCATGGAATCACAAGTTTTACACCACCTGCTGTCGAACCGCTTTTTTTCGCTTCTAACGAAAGGTAGATACCGAGTACGATAAGCATAGGAGCGATCATAATAACACGTGTCATTTTTACAATTACCGCCGAATCCGCCATAACTTCAGGCGCTCCGGGAACAGAAGCCGGAACTGCTACGACCTGCGCTACCTCATGGATAGTACCACCGACATAAATACCGAACTGTTCAGGCGTCATATGCAGGTAACCTGTTGCCGGTTCAATTATGGTCGTATAAAGTACCGGATACAAGAACATTGAGATGGTTCCAAAAAGTACGACCATTGAAACCGCTACAGCCGTTTTATATCCTTCAGCCTTTAAAACAGGCTCTGTCGCAAGTACAGCGGCTGCACCACATACAGAAGCTCCTGATGCCGTGAGCATTGATGTATCTCTGTCCATTTTAAACATTTTTACACCAAGGTATGTCCCAAGAATAAAAGTTGTTGAAAGCATGATTAGAGAGACCATAAAGCCACTCATTCCTACCTCCATAATCTGTTGAAATGTTATACGAAAACCGTAAAAAACGATTGCAAAACGAAGGATCTTTTTTCCGGAAAATGTAATACCTGTACCCCATGCACTTGGTATATGGTTATGAAGTGTATTTGCATAAAAAATACCAAGAACGATACCAATGACCAAAGGAGAGATACCGAGTGATTTCACAAATGAGATCTGTGCTATAGAAGTAGCCGCTGCTGCAAAAACCGCAACAAAAATGATACCGTAAATTGTACCCTGTCTATTTTCTTTAGAGAATGCCATAAAATTGTACCTTTATATTAAATTTGTAAACAGAAGCGCATTATAACAAATTTTTAGAAGAGAACAAGAAAAGCCACAAAAACAAATGTGGCTTTTCTAAAAATTTATTTTGAGTTTAAAGAATACTCTCTTTTGGAAAAACAAAAGTAGTATGTCTTAAAACAGATATTTTTTTACTTGGTTTTCCCTCTTTATCTAGCGAAAAAGCATGAATAGTAATCGGGATAATCGTATCTTTTCTTTTGTCATCGACCAACATTTCTGTCGTTCTAAGGGTAACGATCTTTTTCTTTTTAACACCGGGTACCACTCTAAACGGTTTCGTCGGTTTGACTATTTTTATCTTATCTTCCATACCTTTAGGAGGAATGACTTCAAAAAAGAATTTCATCGGTTTATTTTGCGTATTTTGTAACAAGAAAATATAAGAGTTATCAACAACGAATTTTTTACCAGAGAGATGTTTTACTGCATAAAGTCTTGTCTCTTTATTTATGTTTAACAGCATATGCTCTTTTTTGGTGCTCATATATCCAAGTGCGAACATAATAGCTACAAGAATTGCCATATAAGCGATGATCTTAGGACGGAAATATTTTGTTTTCCCTTTTTTCTCAGCTATTTCATATTCACTCGACCATGTTACAAGCGATGGTCTACCAAGTTTACCCATAACTGTTGTACAAGCATCCACACACTCCAGACAATTGATACATTCAAGCTGTAATCCTTCACGAATATCAATGTGTGTAGGGCACACGGTCACACATTTCTCACAAGTAGTACATTCAGCATTCGGTTCTACTGCTTGAAGCTCTTTTTGTTTTTGGAAATTCTTATGGTGATGATCATCATAAATATGACCCCCTCTGTTGAAATCATAAATTGCCATGACCGTATGCTCATCATATAGTACAGACTGTACCCGAGAGTATGGACAAACATAGACACAAAAATTTTCTTTTAAAATAATAACATCATATATAAGAAACGCGCCAATACCCAATACGAACCCAATCATGATCATATGTTCACCCGGGTTGTTTAAATATTTAAAAAAGTCCTCAGGAGCAACAAAGTACCATATAAAATCTGCCCCTGCTATCAGCGCAAGTATGGACCAAATCAATACTGCGATTGCTTTTTTTACTTTATTTTCCGGCTTGGACATATCCGGTTCTTGCTGTTTATTTCCAATACGCTTACGCAGGTGCAATAATTTGGTCTCTATCAGATCCCTATATATAACACGAAACACTGTTTGAGGGCATACCCATCCACAAAACACACGACCGCCAAGAACCGTCATGCCAAATATGGTAATGAACAATAACATAAGTAAAAACGGCATAAGATAAAGTTCTTGCATATCAAACTGTACAAAAGCCAGATCCAATTTCATCTTATCAAAACTAAGTAAAAAGAAATGATGTCCATTTATTTTAATCCATGGCAGGACCAAAGACACAATCGTTGCAATAGCATACACATAATATCTTTTTATTCTCCACGGTGACGGTATCTTAAAAGACTCTTTTTCTTCACTCATTATTTTCTCCTGTAAATTAATCTGGACAAATTATCGTATTGATAACCTGCTCTTCTGCACCTTCTTTTTTGTGTGTCACTAGTGAACCAAAAGCAACCTGTTTGAGTTCTCTGGACTCTATATAGTCTTTTAAAGAGCTCCTACTGACATTTAAAAGCCGGGCCATCTCACTCACACTTTTTTTCTCTCTGATATACTCTATTATCTGATTTAGATAAACATCGAACTTGGAGTTTGAACGACTGCCCTTAGGTCTTCCTATCACTCTTTTTGAATCATTTTTCAGTTTTTGACGAAGCTGATCCATCAATCCCAATACCAACATCGCATTACTCTCTTTAGAAATAATAACAGAATGTTTAATAATATGGACTATATAGTTCTTTTTCAATAAACAACTAATCATTTGAATCAAATCTTCCATGTCCGTCGTAAGCACCCATACATCGTAGATCAATAATGTTGCTCCTTCATTGGATTGAAAATAAGATGTAACATTGCCTCTTTCATCCAATCTTTTACTTTGAGATGTGTAATCTACGTATTCATCATTTATCACAAGGTCATTTGCCAACGCATATGAATTAATAAGCTGTAGTTGCTCTGGAGCGGAAGAAAAGTTTTTATCTGGACGAATATAAACAATAGTCATTTAACGTTTAAACCTCTCTATTTTTTTATTTTTATCATCATTATATGCTATATTGACGACTAAAGTCAAGGCTGAATATTATTTTTTCGTCAAATTTTTCTCTTTTTAACTTAAACCATTTAATTTACACTTTCAATACAGCAACTTTTACATCCAATAATGTTAAAATAATCTATAAATATTTCAATAGTAAAGATTTGATTGCATGACAAAGAAACAGTATATTTTAGAAACAATTAAAAAACGTCCATTGATCATCGATGGGGCAATGGGTACACAACTCCAACAACGTGACGAACATATACCTAAAGAAGCATGGGAAGACAAAGAGGGGTGTAATGAACTCCTCAATGTAACGGCTCCTGATATCATGAACGATATTTTCAAAGCATATCTTACTGCAGGAGCGGACTTTATCACAACAAATACCTTTGGTTCTTTTTCATGGGTTTTGGATGAGTACAATATTGGTGATCGTGCGTATGAATTGACTCGTGCAGGTGCAGAACTTGTGAAAAAACAGTGTGAAGCTTTTTCAACTCCTGAACATCCACGCTTTTGTCTTGGTTCTATAGGACCGGGAACAAAACTTCCTTCTTTAGGCCATATTACTTATGATGAGATGTATGCCGGATATACTGAATTTTGTCTCGCGCTCATAGATGGCGGTGTCGATGTTTTTTTAATAGAAACAGCGCAAGACCCCTTACAGATCAAGGCTGCTCTACATGCTATACAAAAAGCCTCTAAACAACGAGAAGTGGATATCCCTATAATGGTCTCTGTTACCATTGAGCTTAGTGGAACTATGCTCATAGGAACAGATGCTGAGACGATCGCCACTATAATGGAACCTTTTGACATTCTTTCGCTTGGATTTAACTGTGGAACGGGACCTGAACAGGTTCTCAAACATGTAAAAACACTCAGTGAACTCTGGGGCAAGCCGATCAGTGTCCATGCCAATGCAGGTCTGCCGCAAAACCGTGGAGGATATACCTACTATCCTATGGGACCGGATGAATTCGTTATACAGCAGGAGAAATTTTTAGCATATGACGGTGTCAGCTTTTTAGGCGGCTGCTGTGGAACAACACCTCAACACATTCGCGCACTTGTCAATAAAGTAAGCTCTGTCGCACCAAAAGAGCCTTCAGGTTCTCAGCCAAACTCCATAGCATCTCTTTTTAATACGGTTCCACTTATGCAAGAACCTGCACCTCTGCTTGTCGGAGAACGCTCTAACGCGACCGGTTCAAAAGCCTTTAGAGAACTTCTTTTAGCCGAAGATTATGAAGGTACGCTCTCCGTTGCCCAACAACAGGTTCGAGCAGGTGCCCATGTGCTTGATGTCAATGTAGGCTTTGCAGGACGGGATGAAACCAAGGATATGACGGAAGTAATGGCAATGTATGCGCAAAAGATTGCGCTACCGCTTATGCCAGACTCTACCCAAACAAAAGGACTGGAAACAGCTCTCAAACACATTGGAGGGAAACCTATACTTAACTCTGTGAACCTTGAAGACGGTGAGCCCAAATTTGATGCTGTTTGTCAATTGGCCAAAAAGTTCGGTGCCAGCCTTGTCTGTTTGACCATCGATGAAAGAGGAATGGCAAAGACCGTTGAGGACAAAATTGCCGTAGCAGAACGCATTATTGACCTTGCCACAAACCGCCACGGTCTTAAAAAAGAAGACCTTGTTTTTGATGTTTTAACATTTACTCTCGGTTCCGGAGATGAAGAGTATTTTAATGCAGGAATCAATACTATCGAAGCTATTCGTCAGCTTCGTCAAAAACATCCTGAGGTCGGAGCTATTTTAGGACTCTCAAACATCTCTTTCGGGCTTGACAAGGACGCAAGGCCTTATCTAAACTCAATGTTCCTGCATCATTGTGTCGAAGCAGGACTTACCTCTGTTATTATAAACGTAAAACACATCATTCCTATCAACAAAATACCCAAAGAAGATCAGGAAATTTGTGATGATTTGATTTTCAACCGCAAACCAAATGGACAAGCCCTCTTTAACTTCATAGAACATTTCTCTTCAAAAGAAGCAGTCGATAATGATGCGGTGGATGAAGAATACCTCAAAATGAGCGATGAAGAGAAAATAGCAAAACTCCTTATGGATGGCGATAAAGAGCGGATGATTCCGCTTGTGGAAGAAGCCCGTCACAAAATCGCACCCGAAAAAATTGTCAATGAGATCCTCATAGATGCCATGAAAGTGGTCGGTGAACTTTTCGGTTCAGGACAGATGCAGCTTCCTTTTGTACTCCAGTCTGCAGAGACAATGAAAAAAGCGGTGGATCATCTCAATCCTTTTCTTCCAAAAGTTGACAAAGAAACAGATACTACACTGATACTCGGAACCGTCAAAGGCGATGTGCATGATGTCGGAAAAAACTTGGTGGATATCATACTCTCAAACAATGGATACAAAGTTATCAATCTCGGAATAAAAGTAGAACTGGACAATTTTCTTGAAACACTTGAAAAATCCAATGCCCAGGCACTTGGAATGAGCGGTCTTTTGGTAAAATCCACACAGGTCATGCTTGAAAACCTCAATATATTACAGGAAAAAGACATCAAAATACCTATACTATTAGGTGGTGCGGCACTAACCCGTGCTTTTATAGATGACTTCTGCCGTCCTGCTTATAACGGTCCTATCTTTTACTGCAAGGATGCTTTTGACGGTGTAACCGCTATGAGCCGCATTGAAGCCGGAAATTTTGATACAAACCTGCATCCTGATGCACCAGAAGTCGAACATATAGAGGTAAAAGAGTATGTCATTCCTCCATTTTCAGAAATTAAAATGCCTTCACGTGATGTGCCGGTACCTACACCGCCGTTTTGGGGAAGACGTGAGATCAAATTGACCCAGCAGCAAGTTGAAATGGCATTTGAATGGATCAACCATAAAATACTTTTCAAATCACGTTGGGGCTACTCTTCAAAAGGTATGAGTAAAGAAGCCTATCAAAAACAGCTGGATGAAGTTGTCTGGCCTGCTTACGAAAAGCTCAAAAAACACTTTCTTGATGAAAAGCTTTTTGAACCGACCATTCTTTACGGCTATTGGCCGTGTCGAAGTGATGATACATCTTTGCTTATTTTCCCTGAGAATGAAGGTTGGTTTAAAGAAGAAGATGTCAATCGTGAACCCTTAGAACATATTATAGGCCGTGCCGAAGAGGTCTTTAACTTTCCAAGGCAAAGAAAAAAACCACACCGTGCACTCAGTGACTTTTTCCATGATAACAGACATGATGTTATTGCTCTTACATGTGTGAGTGCAGGAAGTAAGCTAAGCGAGGCAGAACGGGAAATATATGACAGAGGCGATTATACACAATATTATCAATTTCACGGACTCGGTGTTGAACTGGCAGAAGCTCTTGCAGAAATTGCACATAAACAGGTTCGACTGGATCTCAATATTGCAAAAGATGAGGGGAACACTCTTGGAGATGTTCGCATGAATAAATACCAAGGAAGCCGCTACTCGTTCGGCTATGCAGCTTGCCCAGATCTAGAGCTAAATCGCCCGTTATTTAATCTGTTAAAACCTGAAGAATATGGTATAGAGCTTAGTGAAACTTTCCAAATTCACCCGGAACAGTCAACATCAGCACTCGTTGTTTATCATCCTGAGGCTACATACTACAATGTATAGCCTCAAATAAACATTATTTACAAAATCCAATGATATTCAGATGTTCTTTATCTGCAAACACTTTTGAAACATTCTCCCAGTTTATATGTTCCCAAAAACCTTCAAGATATTTTGCTCTTTCATTCTTATAATCCAAATAGTAAGCATGTTCCCATACATCACATGTAAGTAAAGGGGTCTCAAAGTGGGCTATCGGTGTTTGGGCATTAGATGTGTTTATAATCTTCAAATGTTCATGCTGGTCAAGTACTAGCCACGTCCACCCCGAACCGAAATTGTTCAAAGCTGACGAGAGAAATTCTTCTTTGAATTTTTCCATACTTCCAAACACTTCTGAAATCTTTCTTCTAAGTGCTTCTGATGGTTCTGTTTTAACTGGTGAAAGGCAGTTCCAGTAAAAATTATGATTAAATGTCTGTGCTGCATTATTAAATATCGCTCCATCAGACTGAGTAATGATATATTCAAGACTCATCTCTTCATAATCTGTTCCCTTTATAAGCGCATTGAGTTTGTTAATATATCCTGCATGATGTTTTTCATGATGATAATACAGTGTCTCCTGCATCAAAAAAGGCTCAAGAGCGTTCATGGCATAAGGTAAAGCCGCTAATATATGTTGCATAATAAACTCCTTACAATAGTTATATTGTAACTATTATACAGTGAAATTTTAAAATATTTATTACAAGATGAATCATATCAAAAGAGTCATGTTTTCTCAAGTATTTAAATCTTATTATCTGACATAAAATATTCATAAAATCATGACCAATTTTTTTCTTGAAATATTATACATCAAGAATTATCAGCTCAATCTAATAATCTAACTTTAAGCCTACAAATGATAAAGTTTTATCAATGACCGACCATCAGTCATTGATAAAAAGGAGAGTATATGGCAATAGTTGTCGATAAGGTCCAGAAAAAGAAAGATATAGCACTTGCATCCAAAGATCTGTTTGTGCAAAACTCTCTCAAAGATCTAACCATTTCAAAAATTGCTTCCAATGCCGGAATCAGTAAAGGCAGTCTTTATGATTACTTTGAGAACAAAGAGGAGATAGTCTTTGAGCTTTTGAATATCATGCTTTCCCAATATGATGAGTACAAAAAACAAAAACTTCTTGCTACATGTGATACAAAAGAAAAGATTAAGATCTTTGCTGATTTTTTTTATAGTGATGAGACACGGGAATTGCGTGAAATATATAAAGATTTCATTTCTATCAATCTTACAGCACCCAATGAGAGGATGAAATCATTTCAAAGCGAATGTTTTACCCGCTACTTCAATTGGATGTGCGAAATTATCCAAGAGGGCATCGACAACGGTGAGATTATTCCCGAATCCATACATATTGCAAAAGGACTATTTTCACTGGCTGAGGGTCTCTTTATCGCAAGCAGTACGACAAATACCATTAATGATTTGAAAAAAGAGCTCAATACCAATATTGACACAATTTTTTCACTTATAGAGATAAAGCAATGAAGTCACTTGTTCTCTTAGCATATATGCTGCCTGCTTTGCTATCGGCACAATCGCTCAAAGAGCTTCTCATATATGCCCAGAAAAAGAATAATATAGTTCAGGCTAAAGAGTATCAAAAAGAGGCAGTACATAAAGAATTAGATGCACAGACAAGCAGTTATTTTCCCAATGTAGATATTGGTGCTGCCTACAAACGTAATGATGAGACATCTCCTTTTAATGCGGGTGACACCTACAATGCTTACGCATCTCTTTCACTAAATATTTATGACGGAGGCAGACGAGAAGCACTCATTCATGAAAAAAAATCTTCCTTTTATGCGAAAAAATTTGATAAAACTGCCTATACAAAAGCCTTGTCTCTTGACATAACACGTGATTTTTTTACTATAAAAAGCCTGCAGGCATCTTTGAATGCGAGAGAAGAGGCAAAAAAAACACTTCAAGCACAACTCACCAGGACCAAAAGCTTTTATAAGGCAAAGATGGCAACACTTGATGATGTAGAGCGTGTGCAGGCTGATTATGACACAAATCTTTATACGATGCAGACCATCACTTTTCAAATTTTATCTTTAAAATCACTTTTAGAACTCAAAGTTGGGAAAAAAATCACTTACCTCGATGCGAGCAGTTTCAAAAAATCTTTCACTACTGAATACGAAACTCTTGACGCGACAAAGTCCACGCAGGCACAAAAAGATGCACTTAATTTTTCAGCTGATGCATTACAGAGTGCTTACTATCCAAACATTGCTCTTAAGGATACATACGATTATTATAAATTTGACCGGCTTGATCCAAAGCTGACACAGCTTAATGCTCTGCCGCTTGACAAACAAAACACACTCTTGGTCACACTTAATATAAAACTTTTTGACTATGGACGGCTTCACAAGAACAAAGAAGCACTCAAGCTCAATGCACAAGCTCTACAGTCTCAAATTCTTTATAAAACAAAGGAACAAAAAATTCAGTTTGCGCTTGCAAAAGCAAGAATAGAGACGGCAAAGCTCAAAATAAAAAGTGCAAAAAGTGCTCTTAATGCAGCTAAAAGTGCTTTTGTAACCATTGAAAAGAAATACAATGCAGGGATAGTAGATTACATAGTCTACCTTGATGCTCTCACTAAAAAAACGACATCCATAGCACTTTATGAAAGCAGTCTCAATGATTTAGAAATTGCTTATGCCACTTATTACTACTATGGCGGAAAAAATATACAAGAGGAACTCAAATAATGAAAAAAATAGTTATAACACTTTTAATGCTTGTTAGTCTTATGCATGCAGAAGAAGTATATGCCACCTTTACGGTACAACCTCTACAAGATGCAAAGACTGCTTTTATTGCAGGAGGTATCATTCAAAAAATATATGTTGATGTCGGCAGTAGGGTCAAAAAAGGCGAAATACTTGCCCAACTTGAAAACAACGATATAAAAGCAATGCTTAATATTGCACAGACAACCTATAAATATGCCAAAAAAGATTATGAAAGACAACTAAAGATCAAAAACCTGATTGATGAAGCAAAGTTTGACAGCGTAGCAAACCGCTATGAAAGTGCAAAAAACCAACTTACATACCAAAGAGCACTATTTGATAAAACCTTTCTCAAGGCTCCGTTCGAGGGTGTCATTTATGACAAAAAAGTGGAAATTGGTGATGCCGTCAGCGGCTTAATGCTTCAAACCGCCTTTAAGATACAAAGTGTTTCGAAACGTAAACTCCTTCTCTCATTTGATCAAAAATATAGAAAAACTGTAAAAATCGGTGACACATTTAAATATAAAATTGACGGCGAAGAAAAAAAGCATATCGGTGTCATTTCCAAGATATATCCAAGAGCTGATATGCAAGACAGAAAGATAAAAGCGGAAGTCATAGCAAAAGGTATTCTACCTGGACTTTTTGGTGATGGTTTTATCATAACCAGTACAAATAAATAGGGTAAATAATGTATAAAATAGCTATTAACAGACCTATTACAACACTGATGTATGTTCTGACATTAGTGATATTTGGATTAATAAGTTTTAAGAACATGCCCTCGGCACTCTATCCAAATATTGACTTTCCAATTGTGACGGTAAAAACTATTTATCCCGGTGCTGAACCTACAACCATCGAATCAGAGGTAACCGACAAGATTGAAGAGGCCGTTTCACAAATCGGAGGCATAGACAGTATTACCTCGTCAAGTTCCGACGGAGTCAGTGTTATAACCGTAAAGTTTTTACTTGAGAGAAACATAGATGAAGCCACAAATGATGTCCGAGACAAGGTCTCTGCAGTAGAGCTGCCTAAAGATGCACGATCTCCTTTAGTAAGCAAACTCGATATCGGAGGAGCTTCCATCATCAATGTTTTTCTAACTGCAAAGAATGACAGCCTCAAAAATCTTATGCTTTTTGCCGATGAAAAAGCAAAACCTGCCCTACAGAAGATTACCGGAGTCGGCGGAGTTAAAATTATAGGCTATAGAGATAGGGAAATAAAGATTTTCCCAGATATTGATGCTTTAAACAAGTACGGTATCACAATCCTTGAATTTAACAAAGCCGTTGAAAATGAAAATGTCAAAATAGGTGGAGGCAAGCTTATAACAGCTAAAAATGAATATATTTTAAAAGTACAGGCTGATGCACCGACAATAAAAGAGCTGCAAAACATCAAAATAAAAAACAGCATTAGACTCAAAGACTTGGCAACGATCAAAGATACTCTCAGCGATCCCGACAGCTATGCTTCTTATAATGGTACACCCGGCGTTATGATGGAGATTCAAAAAATATCAGGTACAAATACCATTGCAATCGTACAGCACGTGAAGCAGGTAATACCGGCTTTACAAAAAATGGCAGGCGAACGATTTGAGGTTAAAACACTTCAGGATACGACCCCTTTTATCATCAACTCCCTCGAAGATGTCAAATTTGATTTGATCTACGGTGCTATTCTAGCAGCCGTTATTATTTTTATATTTCTACGTAACTTTACCATTACTTTAGTATCGGCACTCTCAATTCCGACTTCGATATTAGGTACCTTTGCTTTAATGCATTTTATGGGCTATGATTTAAATAAAATGACGCTTATCGGGTTAACCTTAGCTATAGGAATCATCATTGATGATGCCATTGTCGTCATAGAAAATATTTACAAAAAAATGGAAGCGGGTATGGGAAGGCTTGAAGCTGCCTTAGAAGGAACAAAAGAGATGGCATTTGCCATTATGGCGATTTCCGCCATGCTGCTTAGTGTATTTTTGCCAGTTTCAAATATGAGCGGAATAGTCGGAAAATTTTTTGAGAGTTTTGCAATGACGGTTGGTTTTGCCATTATTATTTCCTATACGATCGCACTAAGTTTTATTCCTAGTTTCAGTGCAAGAGTGCTGCACAAAGGTGAAAGTAGACTATATTCATTCACAGAACCCATTTTTGCCGCCATTGACAGATTCTATACTTTGCTTTTAAAGAGTGCCCTGCGCTTTAAGGTATTGACACTTCTTCTTGTCCTAATAATTTTTATAGGCTCATTATCGCTTTTTCCAAAAATAGGTATGGATTTTATTCCCAAAGAGGACAAAGCCGAGTTTGAAGTAAAGCTCAAAGCACACCCCGGTATCTCTTTAGCACAAATGATACAAGAGTCTAAAAAAATAGAAAATATTATTAAAGAAAATAAAGAAGTCCTTTTTACGACAATGAATATTGCCTATAATTCTGCAAGAGAGAAGAACAAGGCACTCATATATGTAAAACTGACCCCTAAAAGCTCTCGACTGTTAAATCAAGAACAAATTATTCAAAATATCAGAAATATCCTTAAGCCTTACAACAAAAATATGTTTATAACTGCGGCGGCAATTCCGAATATCAAAGGTGCAGGAGTCAGTGTTCCATATCAGATAGTTCTCAAATCCGACTCCTTCGCATCCCTGCAAAAAGCAAAAGAAAATCTTGTTGCCTACCTCAAAGCAAAAAAAGGTTTCGTAGATATTGACACTAACCTTGATGACCCAAAGCCGCAGTATAACATTCATATACTCAGAGAAAATGCGAACCGTTTAGGCATAAGTGCATCAAAAATTGCAAAAGCGATTGCTACGGCATTTTCAAGTGATATAGAAATTTCACATTTTGAAGAAAATGGAAAGCAATACAATATTACCCTAAGATTTGATGATGTACACAGACAAAGCCTTAGTGATCTAAAAAAAATTCAGCTTAGGGCTTACAACGGAGACCTTATATATCTTGACGGCTTAGTAAACATTACAAAAGGTAGTTCCCAAGCTACTGTTTATCATTTTGACAGACAAAGACAGGTAACCATATATGCAGACCTATTCGGTCTTGATTTAGGCGGTGCAGTGAATTACACAAAGGCAAAAATTGATACACTCATACCAAAAGATGTCTCGTACAGATTTACTGGATTTGCCGAAGAGATGGGGAAAACACTTAATGCATTTGGAATGGCAATAGGTCTCTCCGTAATTTTAATGTTTATTATCCTTGCTATCCTTTATGAATCGCTCATTCAACCCGTGATTATCATGTTTGCTTTGCCTTTGAGTATCATCGGTGTAATGCTCGCACTTTATGTCACACATCTGCAATTTTCGCTCTTTGTGATGATCGGTTTTATGCTGCTGATGGGTATGGTCGGTAAAAATGCCGTCTTACTTGTAGACTTTGCCAATATGGCAGTAAAAAAGGGGAAAAGTACTGATGAAGCATTACTGGAAGCCGGGGAGAAAAGACTCCGTCCTATTCTAATGACAACCTTTGCAATGGTCTTTGCAATGCTGCCACTTGCATTTTCAAATGATCTTGGGAGTGAAACAAAGGCACCTATGGCACTTTCAATCATCGGAGGGCTTTTAAGTTCTATGATTTTAACCCTGCTCGTCGTACCTGTGATTTATAGACTTATCAGTCCACTTGACAGATGGTTACGAAAATTTTACGAAGTCGGTAAAGTATCTTAAATTTTACCTCTTCCTCCCATGCTATCTATATTTCACATGTTTTGTTCTGTGTTTAACTTCAATATATCTTGCAAAGAACTTCATTACGAAAAAGATATTACCAATCAAAATAAGTACAAGCACAAGGGTTGAAGACACCCCTACTTCAACAAGTAAAATATATATAAAATAACTTAAAAGAAAAGATGCAATTATCTGTAAAAATAAAAATACAATTGGTAATATTTTCGAATTTTTTCGCCTTTCAAGCATTTTATTTCTCTTATATTATTTTATATCGCTAAATTGGACTATTTTAACTCAATTAAAATAAATTATTTATTAATACTATTTATTAACTTATCTTCGCCTATATGAAAGGGCCTCTAAAAGATGCTTATTTTTAATCTCTTCAGACCTATCTAGATCCGCAATGGTTCGAGCAACTTTTTGTATTTTTTTTATACTTCTAAAAGTAAGAGAAAATCTATTTACAGCTATTTGCAAAGATTGCGATGCCTTTTCTTCCATTTTGCAAAATTTTTCAATATCTTTATCTTCTAAATTTGCATTAAACTCACTTTGTCCACGTTTTTTACAAAAAATGTGTGCTTCTACGACCATTTTATGCATCTCTTTTGAACTAAAACTTGCAGTATCTTCCGTCGTTACATTTTGCATAATGACATTAAGGTCGATTCTGTCCAAAAAAGGTTCAGAAAGACGATTTTTATATTTTTGAATCTCTATATCACTACACCGGCACTCTTTTTTACTATCAAGTAAATTGCCACAGGGGCATGGATTCATAGCTCCTACAAATAGAAACTTTGCAGGATACTCTACCTTAGAATTAACTCTGGAGATTCTTATCTTTGCATCCTG
>Ga0316207_10000701_pt1 | contig 49204 bp, 49 predicted proteins | sample 6weekpyrite_MG_FD_204943 | JGI IMG/M metagenome (GOLD analysis project Ga0316207, IMG submission 204943) | Microbial mat bacterial communities from mineral coupon in-situ incubated in ocean water Damariscotta River, Maine, United States -... | ecosystem: Environmental > Aquatic > Marine >... | reverse complement strand
TCGGGGCCATGGTGATAAAAAGCAATCACCATGTTAAAAAACGCTCCAGGCGTTTTTTTCGAACCTCCGCATGACAGGATCAAAACCTGTTGCCTTACCGCTTGACGACGGCCCAATAAACTTTTACTTTTCCATCCTCCCTACCAACGGGAAGATCAACTTTCTACTTTAATCACTATGCCAAACCATCCGTGGTGCAGGGAACCTGGGCAAGCATCCCTGCTTGCCCGCTCAGCGGGAAAAAGCAAGGTCATTTGCTTTTTCTTTTCCGCTTCGCCCTTACCGCTTGGCGACGGCCCAATAAACTTTTCTTTATCAACTCTACCAATATAGTTGATATTATTCGTTACTTTTTTCAGCAGCAAGCATAACTTGAAGCGGTGACCTATTCAAACCTTTAGCTACAAATGCTGTCCAGTGATCGGGCAATTTCCCAAGCACCTGCTCTGCTTCTTCCCTGCTTTCAAATGTGGCGAACACACAGGCTCCGGTTCCGGTTAACCTGGCTTTTGCGTATTTTCTGAGATACTGGATAACTTCAGCTATTTCAGGGTATTGTTTAGCCACTATTGGCTCAAACACATTCCCTAACTCATCAAATATTCGCGCTTCATTTGTAGTGCCGATTTGAAGGTCGCATATTCTGATGGCTGGACAGTCTCGTGTCAATTGGGAATTGCTAAAAATTTCTGCTGTTGACACATTTACTTCGGGTTGAACAACCAAAAACCAGGATTCTTCTGGAGAAATCTCATCTAATTGTTCACCTACACCCTGCGCAAATGCTGCATACCCACGTATAAAAACCGGTACATCCGCACCCAAACCCAGGCCCATTTCGGCTAAAGCATCCACGCTAAGACCGGTATCCCACAGGTAATTTAATACAACTAAACTGGTAGCCGCATCGGAGCTTCCACCACCCACACCCCCTCCCATGGGTAAAATTTTTTGCAGATATATATCAGCTCCCTGCCCTGTACCGGTTGCTTGCTGCAAGGCTTTTGCCGCTTTTATCACCAAATCATTTTCAGGCTTCACCCCTTCATTATCTGTTTTTCTCACTATTTTGCCATCATCACGCACCACAAAGCGCAATCGATCAGTTACATCTAAAAACTGGAAAGCAGTTTGTAAATTATGATAGCCATCATCCCGTTGACCTGTAATTTGCAAAAACAAATTTAACTTAGCCGGTGCTGGCCAAAATTGATAACTAGACATTAGTTTGTCTGGCACTCCTTAATTCAGAACCTAAGGTCCACTGCCGAATAATTAAACGCACATCAACTTCCTCATCGCCACCTGATCGGCTAATAAATAATTTACCCGGTAACAGGTTTCCCGCTACTGTTTTATATTTTCTAAATTCAATGCGCCAGCCATCCTGCAATATCACCCTGGGCAAACCTTTTTTATTCCACTGACTCACCTCATGTTGACTTGTTGGCGCGGGCAAACCCCTTACCCAATATTGCAAACCACTCACGGGTAGTGGCCAGCCATTAAGTCTGAGCATTAATTCATCGACATTGGTATCAAATAATTCTTCACCCGATGAGGTTTTTAAATTCACGCCCTTTTCACGGCCACTAATTAAAGTAGTGCCAGCTCCCATGGGGGCCTGTAAACGAATATCGTAATCGGTTTGATTATGCTGTTGCCAGGTATAGTCTGCCTGCCCCCCTTCCTGTTCAGTTTGCACAGATATGCGACCATTTATTGCCCAGTGACGGAGCTGGCTGATTTTTTGCTGTTGCTGCTGCCAATTAACGAGCACACCCGTTTGCTCTTTTACATCGGGTGTGGCACAACCGGTAAGCCACAAGAAAAATGACAGTACTGATAGGGAATAAAGAGATTTCATATAAGAATAACGTGTCCGGCGTCGCTACTTTGTTTTTTCATGGGGTTGCCCCGATACAAAGAAAGCTGATTAGATTGCTTTAAATACTACTTTTTAAGGCGCTCTATTGTAGCCCTGAGCATGGCTTGATTACCACTCAGTTTTTCACCTTTATTCCAGATATTTTTTGCTTTCTGGGTTTGTCCATCCATCCACAAAACCTCTCCCAGATGTGCTGCAATTTCAGCATCTTCTAATTGCTCAAATGCCTTACTTAACCACTTTATGGCGTCTTCATATTGACCCAGGCGATAATAAACCCACCCCAAACTGTCTAAAATAGCGGGATCTGCTGGCAACAGTTCAGCTGCCTTTAAAATATATTCACGTGCCTCATTCAAACGCTCTGTTCGATCTGCCAACGTATAGCCTAAGGCATTTAATGCACTGGCATTTTCCGGTTCATGCATAATGACCATTTTCAAATCTGATTCGGTTACATCCAGCAAGTCCAGTTTTTCAGCTGTAAGTGCGCGCGCATAAAGTAGATCCGTATTTTCCGGTGATAATGCTAATGCGTTGTTATACAGTGAATAAGCTTCTTTATGACGACTGACCGAGCGCAATACTTCACCTTTAGCCAGAGAAACCTTTATACGCGTTGTATCGGTTTGATCACCACGACTTAAGGTTTCCAACTTTAAAAGAGCCGCTTCTGCTTTGCCTGCCTTTGCCAGTAAAGCTGCGGCTCGAATTCTTGCATCCAGTAAATATTCACCACCTAATACCCGATCATAATTGGCGATAGCGGCCATGGTTTCGGCATTATTTTGCTGAATTCGCCCCAGATAATAATGTGCTTGCTGGTTGTGATAACCTTTATCCAGTAACTCCTGCAAATAGGCTTTTGCCTGATCATTGTTACCTATTTCAATGGATAGAAGCCCAAGGCTTAATAAAATATTTTCATCGTTGGGCATCGATTGCTTCAATTTTTTAAAGTGAACCAGTGCCTTATCAAAAAATTTCATCTGCACCAGCATACGCCCATACTGAAGACGTAGACGATTGTTATCCGGTCTCATCTTAACCGCTGTGGCAACCGCCTCAATGGCTAAGTCCTGATGTCCCATTCCCGCATGAATTTGCGCCTTAATTAAAAAAGCATCTGCCAGGTCATTCTCTAGCTCAATTAACTGATTTATATGCTGCAATGCGGATTCAAATTCATCTGAATTGGCTTCAAACTTGGCCCGTAACAACAAAAGTAAAGGCTCCTTCGGGTGTTTTTGGCCAAGATGTTTTACCACCTGCAAGGCAAACTGGGGGGAGGCTTCCTTACTCAGAATTTGAGTAATCGAGGCAATGGTTTTACTGTTTAGCTGATTTCCATCTACCAGCATGGCTTCAAACGCATCTAGAGTGGGCTTCAGGCGTTCTAAATGGAGAAATGAAACGACCCTGATTCGATCAATAGTATCATTCTGCGCCAACCCATGAAGTAGCCAGCGATCGGTTAATTCAATAGCCTGCACATATTTGCCCGCATACAAAGCTATATAAGCGGCTCGAAGAATGATTTCAGGGTTATCACCTAACTCCGCAGCCTTTGCATAATAGCCCATTGACTGATCCATTTCGCCCCGTACACCGGCAAATTCACCGGCCAGAAGGTTAAACAATAAATCACTGTCTTTCGAAGATCCGGTCAATGCTTCCGATGCAATGGCAATATCATCCCCCTTAACAACCTCTATATGATTGTCAGGCACCGAATCATCAGGTCTGTCTTTAACAGACGCAGAGCTACAGGCGGCTAAACCCACAACCAGTGGCAGGGTGGTAAATATCAGATGTATTTTTTGTGACAGCCGTTTCATAAACAATTAATCAACCTCATAGTTTGACGGCTAAACAGACCTTTACAGAAAGCTTCTTGTTAATAATAACCTAAATAATCAATTTTGCCCGCTTCTTACACATCAGATGGGGATACACTTGATGAAGTTCAATTAATACCCGATAAAATACCCTGTAAAATTTTTTGTCCCGGCTCATTGGACACTTCTTAAGCCACAATAAGCTTGCCACTAGATCTACTTTATTAGATTCGGATCAGCCACCCTGAAAATAAGTATGGCTACTTTTACAACTCCCTACTAGCTTTATACAAAAGATACCTCACTGAAACCTTGTAATATCAGTGTCATTGCCTCAAAATTATGTGTTTCATTAACTGGATTCCCTCAGGGCGCATAATGCTGGGTTAGATAACGGCGGTTGGCATAGCCCTGTCACCCATTTTTCACAGTATGTCGATAATAACACTTGGCTTAAATCATAAAACCGCACCGGTAAATATCCGTGAACGACTGGCATTTTCCCCTGAAAGTCTTGCAAATGCTGTTAAGTCATTGTCTGCGCTGGTAAATATCAAAGAAGCCGCCATTCTTTCTACCTGTAATCGCACTGAGTTGTATTGCGCCATAGAAAATAATGAAGAACTAAATCAGCAGGCAATAGAACAAATTGTCGAATGGCTGAGCCAGTTTCATGGCCTGCATAGCTCAGAGTTTAGTGACCATATTTATACCCATAGGCATACCGAATCTATTCGCCATGCACTTCAGGTAGCCTGTGGCCTGGACTCCTTAGTGCTGGGTGAGCCACAAATTCTTGGCCAGATGAAGCAGGCTTATGCCCAGGCAAATGAGCAGGGCACCATGGGGAGCCTGCTGGGCAAATTATTTCAGCATTCTTTTTCAGTGGCCAAACAGGTGCGCACCGATACGGCCATTGGCTCAAGCCCGGTTTCCGTGGCTTTTGCTGCGGTTAGTCTGTCGAAACAAATTTTTGGTGATTTAAGCAACCTCAGCGCATTGATGATTGGTGCTGGTGAAACCATAGAACTGGCAGCCAGGCACCTTCAGGGCAACAATATTAAACAGATGATTATTGCCAACCGCAGTGTTGATAAGGGCCAGGCTTTAGCCGACCAGTTTGATGCAGAGGCCATTGCCCTACCACAAATTCCCGATTATTTGCACAAAGCAGATATTGTCATTTCATCCACCGCCAGTCCTCTGCCTATCTTAGGTAAGGGCGCGGTAGAAAAAGCTTTAAAAAAACGTAAACACAAACCCATGTTTATGTGTGATATTGCGGTTCCCCGAGATGTTGAAGCGGAAGTTAACGACCTCGATGATGTGTTTTTATATACCGTCGATGATCTGCATGAAATTATTCAGGAAAACATAGAATCTAGAGAGGAAGCCGCGGAACAGGCGCGTGAAATAATTGAAAACCAGGTAGAAGATTTTCTAAACTGGGAACGCGCCCTGGATTCGGTGGAAGTGATCAGGGATATTCGCGAAAATGCGGAAATCATTTCTAAGGAAATTTTACAAAAAGCCCAGGCTCAACTTGCCCAGGGAAAGTCTGCTGATGATGCACTGGCATTTTTAGCGCGCACACTAACAAACAAATTACTCCACCAGCCTAGCGCAACTTTACGCCAGTCTGGTGAAAACAGCCGCCATGATTTACTCGATTTTGCTCGCCAGCTATTTTTAAGCCCTGATAAAAAGCCCACAACTAAGCCGGCTAAGCAGCCGGCCAATAAACCCAAATAAATATTAAACAAAAAGCCATTTTATGAAAGACTCTATTCGTCGAAAACTTGAAGCCCTGTGTGAACGCCATGAAGAGGTTGGCATTTTGCTGGGTGACCCTGAAATTATTTCTGATCAGAATAAATTTCGTGAAATGTCTATGGAATATTCACAGCTTGAACCTGTCACCAAAGCGTTTACAAATTACCAGACAGCAGAAGAAGACATAGTTGCTGCTGAAGAGATGCTCCAGGATATTAAAGGGGAAGACGATGTCGAAATGCACGAAATGGCGACAGAGGAAAAGAAAGATGCACAACAGCGTATTGAAAGCCTGGGGCTGGAATTACAGAAACTTTTACTACCTAAAGACCCCCATGACAATAGCAATATTTACCTTGAAGTTCGTGCGGGCACCGGCGGTGATGAAGCCGCTATTTTTGCCGGGGATTTATTTAGAATGTATAGCCGTTATGCGGAAAACCAGCGCTGGCAAGTTGAAATCATGAGCGAAAACCACGGCGAACACGGCGGTTATAAGGAAATAATTGCACGCATCGTTGGCCAGGGTGCTTATTCAAAATTAAAATTTGAATCCGGTGCACATCGAGTACAACGGGTGCCTGAAACCGAATCCCAGGGTCGCGTTCATACTTCTGCTGCAACAGTTGCGATCATTCCCGAGCCCGATGCAATGGAAGAAATTAACATAAGCATGTCGGATTTGCGCATTGACACCTACCGGGCATCCGGGGCTGGTGGACAGCACGTTAATAAAACCGACTCTGCGGTTCGCCTTACCCATATTCCCACTGGTGTTGTTGTTGAGTGCCAGGATGAACGCTCTCAACATAAAAACAAAGCCCGGGCCCTGTCATTATTACAGGCTCGCTTAGTCAGTGCCGAAGAAGAAAAACAGGCGGCTGAGCAAGCAGAAACGCGCAAGTCTCTGGTGGGAAGTGGTGACCGCTCTGAACGTATTCGAACCTATAACTTTCCCCAGGGCCGGGTTACCGACCACCGCATTAATCTTACACTTTATAAACTGGATGAGTTTATGCAGGGCGGGTTAGAACATATAATTTCGCCTCTGATTAACGAATATCAGGCAGAGCAGCTTGCTGCACTGTCAGAGCAATAGAACAGGATTATCCGCAAAATATACGCAAATGTTTAGTTTGTGTGCCTGCGCATAACCTTAATGCCTGTATTTGCGTAAATTAGCATCCATTTGCGAACAAACTGCTTTTGACTTTTAAACAACCGCTATCCTGTCTACCTACAAAAAACTCAGGCCATAAATTGCATATTATTCAACATCTAAAAAACGCCAGCAATCAGCTGGAAAACCTGAGCGACTCCCCCCGGCTTGATGCGGAAGTTTTACTCGCTCACAGCCTGAAAAAAAACCGCACCTGGCTTGCCACCTGGCCAGATAAAAAACTCACAGACGCAGAAACTCTCGCCTTTGACTTACTTTTAAAAAGAAGATTACGTGGTGAACCCATTGCCCATATTACCGGCATTCGAGAATTCTGGTCCCTTGAATTAAATATCAGCAAGGACACTTTAATTCCCCGCCCCGAAACCGAATTAATGGTTGAAAAAATTCTAGAGCGATACCCTCCATCATCAAATTTAAAACTACTAGATTTAGGTACTGGCAGTGGTGCAATTGCGCTGGCAGTGGCTTCAGAACGCCCCAACTGGAGCATTACCGCTACGGATAAATCCACCGCCGCGCTCAACATGGCAAAGCTAAATGCACAACGACTTGAACTAAATAATATAAATTTCTTATCCGGCAACTGGTTTGAACCAATTAAAATGTGCCCACCAGAAAATCAACTATTTGATATAATCACCAGCAACCCGCCATACATTCCACAATTAGACCCACATCTTTCACAGGGCGATGTTCGCTTTGAGCCTTTAACTGCCCTCGCTTCTGGCGCAGATGGCCTGGATGACATCCGCCTGATATGCACACAAGCACCATCACACCTGAAATCCGCAGGTATGTTAATAATTGAGCATGGATTTGACCAAAAAATAGAAATACACGATATTTTACAGCTTTTAGCATATAAAAATATCTGCCAATACGCCGACCTGGCAAACCAGGCAAGACTAAGCATCGGATTAAAACCATAAATTTCAATAAGTTATAGATAACAATACGGGCTTTACTCACTTCACAGAAATCGCCATCTATTTAAAAAACACTTGTAAAATAACCATACTTCCTCTAACTTATTAGCGTATGAGCGAAATAGAAGAGTTAATTAAACGGCGCGAACTTCGGTTCTGCCACCTTCACCCTGACACAAATCAGGCACGTAGTGCTTTAATGATTTTGTCAGACGCTTCCGGCGTGGTTGATATCACCCTGGCTGACGAACTTTGCCTGTACATTAGTTATGATGTTCGCCACCTGACCCTGGGTGCCATTGAACAAGTTTTGATTCGTATGGGCTATCACATGGACAACCGCCTGATTTATCGCATGAAACGCGCACTCTACAGTTACTCTGAAGAAACCCAAAGAGCAAACCTGGGTGTATCCGAATCTACCGACAATACAACCCAGGTATTTGTAAAAAGATACACCAGTAACTATCATGGCTGCCGGGATAAGCGCCCGGATCACTGGCGTAAGTACCTGTAAGTAACCCTTTAAAAACAAAAGCTATTTTCCGCAAATGAACGCAAATAAAAACTGAAACATTCGCGTCTTTTGCATTCATTTGCGGCAAGTCTTTTGCTTTTAAGCGGGTTTAATGAGTAGCAACCTCAAACCTGTTATTATTACCCCCCATGAACGACGAGCAACTACTCCGCTACAGCCGACAAATTCTTCTTCCCAATTTTGATGAAGATAAACAACAAGCTCTACTGGATGCTCATGTTTTGATTATGGGCCTGGGCGGCTTAGGCTCACCAGTTGCCATGTACCTTGCGGCTGCGGGTGTCGGCAAATTCACACTGGTTGATTTTGACCATGTTGATCTATCAAACTTACAACGACAGATCATTCACACGACTTATAACCTTAAACAGGCTAAAGTTGATTCTGCTGCATCCGCAATTAAAAACCTCAACCCACAGGTTGAAACCACCTGTATTAATCAACAATTAAAACAAACTGAACTTGAGGAGCTGTTAGGTGATGTTAGCCTGCTGGTTGATGCCACCGATAATTTCGCCAGCCGCTTCATGATAAACCGGGCCTGTTATAATACCCGCACGCCACTGGTTTCCGGTGCCGCGATTCGCATGGAGGGTCAGGTAAGTGTTTTTGATTTCCAAAATGCACAAAGCCCCTGTTATCGATGCCTCTACGATGAAGATGGAGAGGAAAATACCAGTTGCAGCGAAAATGGCGTTATGGCACCTATGGTAGGCATTATTGGTTCGATCCAGGCGATGGAAGCAATAAAACTCCTTACCGATTATGGTGATACCTTAACCGGCAAACTATTAATTACCGATGCAATGGTTCAGGACTGGCGAACTATGAAATTTAAAAAAGCGCCTGACTGTCCCGTATGCAGTAAACCCGTAAGTAGTAAACAATAAAAATGAATCAAACGATTAGTATACCCCGTACACTGGCAAACCGATTACTCACCCTGGCACAACTATCACCAGAAGCAGAAATTTGTGGCCTGATTTCAAACGACAGCAATAAAAATTATCGCGTTTACCCTGTTGATAACATTGCTGATGATAGCCGTTGTATTTTTGAAATGGATCCACAGCAACAGATAAGCACCTTTAAGCAAATAAGGGAAAAACAGCAGGATCTGTTTGCGATATATCACAGCCACCCAAATAATGATGCGATTCCATCAAAAAAAGACCTGGCAGACTCGGCCTACACCGATGCGCTTAACATCATTATTTCACTTAATACGGCAGGCGTCCTGGATATGCGGGGGTATTTTTATAAACAAGATAAGGTTGAAACGGTGGACCTGGTAATTGAATAATATTTGTCTATTCGACATGCTGGATCTATTACCCAGCATGCCATATTAACTCTACAATCTATAAAGAAAATTAAGCTGTATAGAGTCCACTTCATCACGAACCACATACTCTAAACGAGTACTCACTCTTTGGGTAAAATCAAAACCTATACCAGCACCCACCATCAAACCACTATCATCGCCTATATCCAGGCCTAAACGAGCCAACCAGCCAAATTGACCGCTAAACTTCCCATCAATGACATAGGTACCCCAAATACCGGTACTCTCTTTTTCGTAGCCGTAATCCATAACACCAAATTCAACTGAGCTCTCCACGCCTTCAATCAGGTTAACCGCCACAAGGTCATAAGCAGCAAAAAACTGGTAGCCAATTTCATCATCAGCCGGTCCACTCACTGAGTTATTTGAAACACCCGCACCAATTGAAAGCTTGCCTTTATCAAGCAATGGTTTGCCTTTAGCAGCAAATGCTGGTGTTATATAGTTTGCAGAGATTAACGATACCGCTAAAATAGCGAGCAGCTTATTTTTAATACGCATTATTTAGACCTTTATCATTGAACTTATTGTGATTCTGGTGCATCTTAAGCATAGCTGGCGCAACGATCAAGGCGAACAGTTGCGGAGTTTGATACAATCGACATGAAAGACTTTCTGTATATGGTCTACAATCATACTTACTTTATACCTACAACCACTATTTTACTGATTTATATGAAGTTTTTAAAAAAACCAAGCCTGAATTCACTTGCTCTGATATTGTTGTTCTCCGTAGCATCCGTGTCAGCAAAGACCAGCCCATCTGTTGAGGCTCTAAAACCCCTTGATGAACACAACCGCACTACGGCTGAAATTGTTAATCGTTTAGCCCAACAGCACTACCAGCGAACCCAGATACGTCTCGACAACAATCTGTCATCCATTGTTTTTAATCGATATATCAAAGAGCTGGATGGCAACCGCAGCTATTTTTTACAGGCCGATATCGATGAATTCGAAAAATTTCGCTATCGTCTCGACGATGCTTTTCGAGCACGAAAAGTTGACCCTGCATTTGTCATATTTAACCGTTACCAGCAACGTGTTTCTGAAAGACTGCAATACCTGCTTAGCACCATTAAACAGGGAATAGCAAAACTGGACTTTGACTCCAATGACACGGTTTATATTGATCGCGAGAATCATGCATGGCCACAAAGCACCAAAGAGCTAGACAAACTCTGGCATAAGCGCCTTATCAACAGTGCATTAAATTTAAAATTATCTGGCAAAGAAGATAACAAAATCGCAGAACTGTTAACCAGGCGATACAATAGCCAGTTAAAACGTATACAACAGAATAACTCAGAGGATGCATACCGGGTTTATATGAATGCATTAACCCTGAGTTACGATCCCCACACACAGTATTTTTCTCCCCGCGGCACGGAAAACTTTAATATCCGCATGCGTCTTTCTTTGCAGGGTATTGGCGCCATGTTGCAGTCTGAAGATGACTACACTAAAGTAACTCGTTTAATTCCTGCGGGGCCTGCTGATAAGGCAGGAGAATTAAAAGCTAATGACAGAATTACCGGTGTTGGCCAGGGCCCAAAAGGTGAAATAGTTGATGTCATTGGCTGGCGACTGGATGATGTTGTAGATTTAATTCGCGGCAAAAAAGGCACCGTTGTTCGCCTGTCCATTTTAAAAGCAAATGCAGTTGATACTTCTAAAACAAAAGTTATTTCCATTACCCGCGATAAAGTAAACCTGGATGAACAGGATGCCAGTAAAAAAATTATAGAGTTCGATAACTATGGTAAAAAATATCGCCTGGGCGTAATAGATATACCCAAATTTTATATTGATTTCGAAGCCGCTAACAAGGGCGACCCAAATTACAAAAGCACCACGCGTGATGTAAAAAAATTATTAAATGAACTAAAAACTGAAAAAGTTGACGGCGTCATTATTGATTTACGAGACAATGGTGGCGGCTCTTTACATGAAGTGAACACCTTAATCGGACTGTTTATAAAATCAGGCCCTACTGTTCAGGTAAAAGACATTACCGGCCGTATTTATATTTCTACCGACAAGGACAATAAAATCACTTATTCCGGCCCACTGGCCGTTCTGGTTAACCGCATTAGCGCGTCAGCTTCAGAAATTTTTGCTGGAGCTATTCAGGATTACCACCGGGGCATTATTGTAGGCACACAAACCTATGGTAAAGGAACTGTGCAGGCAATGCTTCCTTTATCCAGTGGCCAGATAACGTTAACCCAACAAAAGTTTTACCGCATAACAGGCGGTAGCACCCAAAATCGCGGGGTTATTCCTGATATCGACTTACCTTCTCTTTACAATGTTTCAGAAGTGGGCGAGAGTTCATTAGAGGCAGCCCTTCCCTGGGATAAAATTAAAGCGGCACAATTTAGAACGTATCGTGATTTCTCATTGCAAATACCTAAACTCAAGGCTTTACATGACAAACGTATAAGCAAAGACCCCGACTTTATTCATTTAACTGAAACTAATAATTTAATTGAAAGTCGGCGCCAACAAAAAGAAATTTCACTTAATGAGGGCAAGCGACGCGAAGAGAAAAAAGAACTTGAAAACGTTCAAATAAAACTGGAAAACAATCGGCGTAAAGCACTCGGAATGGAATTAATCAGCAGTCTTGAGGATCTCGACAATGCAATTAAAGACGGCGAAGAGAATGCAGCCCATGAAGATGGAGATAAGAAAAAAGACGGCCCTACCCCTTTGCTGACAGAGACAGGTAATATTCTGGTTGATTTTTTGAATTTGAATCACCATAAAATTGCGAACCACAATTAAAGACTGTTTATCTATAAGATAAAGCGTTAAAAGAAAAGCGGTTGTCCGCAAATGAACGCTAAGATATACGCAAATAAAAAAACATTTTTGGTGAGTAGTACGCCGCAGGCGCACAATCAAACCATTTCTGTTTATTAGCGTTCTTTTGCGGTAATCTTTTGTTTTTTTACAATAGACCAAATCAAGCTAATCAGTGCAAAACCCCATCAACTCCAAACCCACCCGCATATTTTTTCATAATTTCACGCACCGGGCCAGGGTAACCAATAACATCCATTTGCTGCATACCTTCATTAAAAAACTGCTGAGTATCTGCAGGTATGTTTTTAATTAACTGATCAAATACTTGCTGCATAATTTTAGTATTATGTGTTCGTGTAGCAACTATACCCCAATTGAGATTGAGTATTCGCCAGGGACGCATGGGATTTGTTGCTTCCAAATCCTGTTTAATAGATGGATCGGTAACATCAACTACACATCTGATAAGCTCACACAGGATTTCAAGCTGTTTATTATCCTGTAATATATTTGCATAACTGGCAATGGCATTAACAATAATATCCAGTTTTTTTACCTTACCGCCATGAGTTTTCAACCAGCTAACAATCGGCAATGACAGACGATGCAATTCAAGCATCTGCTCCTGCAGACCTTTTGATGCATAACATACTGAAATTTCATCCAGCAAATTTAAAGCATAATCACCAATTTTACTGATTTCATCTGCATTTATATCTAATGATTTATGACTATTCACATCTGAAGTCAGGCGCATCATTATTTGTATATTCTGTCGCAGCGCCTCAATCATTTTTAATGTTTGCTTTGACTCCACAGAATCAGCTGATTGAAGACTCAGGCTCAACACCTCTACCAGTGTTTCATATTTCTCACTTAATTCATTCATACCTGTTTCTAACATTCTTTCTCATCCTAATGCAATTGAGATATACTCACAGACTTACCTAAAACAATTCGAGCTTATATATGCGTATTTTACACACAATGCTTCGTGTAGGAAATTTAGAAAAATCAATTAAGTTTTACACCGAAGTATTTGATATGCAATTACTTCGTAAAAAAGATTACCCCGATGGTAAGTTCACCCTGGCTTTTGTCGGTTATGGTGATGAAGCAAATAACACGGTAATTGAATTAACACATAACTGGGATACCAATAATTATAACTTAGGTAATGCTTTTGGTCATATAGCACTGGAAGTGGATGATGTTTATCAGGCCGTTAAGTCGATTAAAAAACAGGGCGGAAAAATACTTCGTGAAGCAGGCCCAATGAATGCGGGAACCACTATTATTGCATTTGTTGAAGACCCGGATGGATATCAAATTGAGTTACTGGCAGCTAAAGCTGGCAATTAAATTCAAATGCTTTTTCACTGCTATCCCGTTAACCACTAGAGGCATGAGTTGGGGGGGGGCTGTCTAAGACCGTCACCCGCATGGAAGCGGGTGTCGAGCCACCAGGGATGGTTTACGGTGCGTCTTAGACAGACACCCCAAACTCATGTCTCGATCAGAGTGAAACGTTCGTTAATCACATAACAATGCGCTTTAAACATAAACTAATTTCTTTTAACGGGACAGCAGTGATGCTTTTTATAAGGCAAATAAACACAATAAAACACTAATGTTTTATTTACGTATATTCACGCTTATTTGCGCTAACATCTTTTATTCCAAATCTTCAATCATTTCATCCGTAACACGGTTTCTTCCTTTGCGCTTACTTTCATAAAGACAATTATCAGCCGCTTTAACTAAAACCTCACTAGACTGTTCATATTCGGCCGTGGTTGTTGCCAGTCCAATACTCACGGTTACCCAGGGGCTAACCTCTTCATGTCCGGCTTTTATTCTGGCTTCCTCTACTGATCTCCTCAGACGTTCTGCTAATAGACGTGCATGCTCGACACTGGTATTAGGTAAGACAATTGCGAACTCTTCGCCACCATACCGCGCGGTAAAATCGGCGGTTCGTTTTAACTGGCCAGATAATATTTTACTCACGGCAAACAGACAAACATCCCCCATCTGATGTCCAAAATTATCGTTATAGGCTTTAAAATAATCAATATCCACCATCAATAAGCTCAATGGCGTATATTCACGCATACTCCGCTTCCATTCTTCATTAAGCACCATATCAAAATATCGGCGATTATAGGTACCAGACACATCATCAATGATTGCTAACCGTGACACATGCTTAAACTGTCGACCTGAGGTGCGCAATGCATACAAAACAACAACACCTATAATACTAAAAATGACAGCAATAATAACCAGAGTATACAGGCGAGACTGCTCATATTTTGCCACCACACTTTCAAGCCTTATTGCCTGGCTCTCTACTATCTGATCTAGTAAATGCAGTACTGCGATACTGGCTAATCTTCCTTCCGATATAATTGCTTCAAGCTCAGTTGCTTCGATATCTTCAAACACCAGCGCTTCAACCAGGTTATTATGATAACTATGAGCATAAGCTACGGATACATCTAGCTTTTTCAAATTTTCCAATAGCGCATCATCTACAGATGTTTGCATAAGCAATTCACGTGCATTAGCATAAATACCGGCCATATGATAAAACATCATCGATTTTTCATCACGCGCAAACACTTCTTTTATGTTTATCATGCGCTGTATGGTCATCTCTCGTTTTTGCACCGCGTCACGCATCGTCATCACCAGGCTTACCTGCTGAGTATTATTTTTTACCAGATCAAACGCAGCTCTACTCCATGCATCAACCTGAATAAGCAGGGTGATGACAATAACAGCGCAAAGCAATATTACGACTGCGAAACCAAGCAAGGTTGATCGTGAACTTATAAATTTGGGAAAATGTATCATTAAAAATTAAATTATTATTTTATTTCTCTGTACAATATAGCTTGTTTTTAGCTAACAAGTAAACCATCTATGGATATAGTTTATATCGACACCAATGAAGCATTGGCGCTTACCTGTGACACAATTCGCCGAAGTAAAGTTATTTTCATTGATACTGAGTTTCACCGTGAAACAACATACTACCCTGAACTCGCTCTCATACAGATTTCAGATGGGGAAACTACATGCTGCATTGACCCACTCAGCATTACTGACTTCACACCATTTCTCTCTCTTTTAACGAACCCAGGCATCACTAAAGTACTACATGCCTCGGGGCAGGATCTGGAAATATTTAACCAGCTATTTAACACCCTGCCCTCACCCATGTTTGATACCCAGATTGCGGCGGGCCTACTCGGTTATGGAGACCAGATAGGTTATGCGGCATTAATTAAAAAAGAGTTAGATATCGATATCGATAAGTCCCAGTCACGCACCGACTGGATGAGGCGCCCATTAAACAAAGAGCAGTTACTCTATGCTGCCAGTGATGTGTATTACCTGGCAAAAGCCTACCCGAAAATAGTCGCTCAACTCGAATCATTAAACCGGCTTGAGTGGTTACACGGTGATTTTTCTGAACTCTGCATGCCAGCAAAATACAAAGTTGACACCCATAACATCTGGAAGAAAGTTAAGGGAAACCAGAAATTACGTGGCAGTCAACTTGCCATTTTACAGGCGGTTGCCGCCTGGCGTGAAGAAATGGCCCAACAACGAAATCGCCCAAGACGACGCATCGTACCCGATGACGCATTAATCGATATCGCCCGTTTAAAGCCAGATAGCGCTGATAAAATTAAACAACTACGCTCTTTAAATAAAATACGCCTTAGCTCTGATGATGCCGCACAATTACTACAACATAAAAATAATGCCCTGAACTTAGCTCAGGATTTATGGCCCAGACATGCTAAACGTCACAAATTAAATATGCGTGAAGAAGCATTGGTCGACGCACTAATGGCACTGTTAAAACTGCAAGCCAACGAACACAGAATTACGCCTTTAAACCTGGCATCACGAAAAGATTTAGAATCATTACTGCAAGGTAAAACAGATATTCCACTAATGAAAGGCTGGCGTTATACGCATGCGGGTCAAACTATTGAACAATTTTTAGATGGGAATAGTTTTTTACAGCTTAATTCAGGTGAACTACAGCTTAAAATTGAGGATAAAGAATGAACCAGGTAAAAGGTATAAGTGATTTTCTTAATCAAGCGAACACCCAATTTAAAATATTTGATATGGGGCGCAGAATTAAAGAAATTGATAAATCTACTTTCCTTAGTTTCGAACAGGGTGAAACCCCCTACCCCCTACCCCTGCAGCAACAAGCGTGGCTAGGTTTTCTAGTATGGACTGAAGATAAAAAATCAGAACTGGTTATCTGGTTTTTACGTTTCCCACTGGATGCCGCAGGTAGACTCACATCAGGTATTCGTGATGATTTTGTTATACGACTTCTAAACAAAGAAGGCAGCGAAACACCCCAACAAGATGAATCAAATCCTTATGGGTTCAAACCTAAGCAGGAACATATGGCCAGCTTTCATGCAAAAGCTTCGAAACAATTAGGTCAACCCGCTTCTAGTTATTATGAACACGCTAAGGATTATTTTGCGGGCCTACCAGGTTATGATCAATGGGCTTTTGTTGGTTTTCAAGGTATAGCCGATATCGCATGTAGACTCGATGAAGAGAATAATGCCGCACTAATAGCCGATGCAATTGAAAAAATTCCACCCCAGCCATTCGAGGCACTGGCCCAATGCCTGGAGCATGAAAATATTAATGCAGACCTGTCACAGGGAATTGTCAATGTTATAAATCGTGAACTGGAGAAAACCGATACGGATGCAAACCTTATCTCCCTTTGCATACGCGCTTTATCCGATTCACAGGATGAGACACAACTAGAATTAACATTAAATAAAATCTTATGTACTGATACCGGCTCACACCCGGAAGTATTAGCATCCATATCTGGTCGTTGCTGGCTAGCCTTAAAAAACGACAAAACCATTAACTTATTTCTCGAGGCTCTCTCTAATTGCAGTGAAGGACAGGAATTTTTTAACCTGGTTATTGTTGATTTGATAAATATTCCGGGCATGCAGGAGAGCATTCTTAAAGCAGTAAAATCTAGCAATCGCTCTGAAAAATTATCAAAAGCAATTGGTGAGTTATTTAAGAGCTTCACTTAATACGACTGCATCCAGTTAAAAGCAGTTGTTTAAATGCAAAAGCTATTTTCCGCAAATAAACGCTAATGGACGCAAAAAAAAACAAAACTTAAATAATAGTGTAGTGCGCCGCAGGCGCACAAACTAAAAACATTAGCGTATATTGGCGTTTATTTGCGAAAAATAGTTTACTTTTGAAAACACTATACTTGATATATCACAGCTTTGAACCTATTATCAAGAAACGACATTAAAATAAGATAATAAAAATGAGCACCGTCAGTTTATTAATTCCCAAACAACAACACCCTACCTGGTCACCCGAGCTAAATGAAATTGATGCACAGGCATCTGAGTTAGTTGAAATTCCATTACTGGGTACGATTACTGCTGGCCAACCCATTGAACGCATTGAAACCCGTGATCTGGTAAAAGTACCTTCAGCTATGGTGCGTAAAAACACCTATGCATTAAAAGTACAGGGCCACTCCATGATCGATGACAATATTCAAGATGGGGATATTATTGTTGTCGAAAAGCAAATGACCGCTGAAAATGGTCAGTCAGTGGTTGCTTTAATAAACAACGAACAGGTAACACTAAAGAAATTTTATATAGAAGCCGATGGTATTCGCCTGCAACCGGCGAATCCGGACATGGAGCCAATTATTCTAAAAAATGAAGAGGTTCAGGTATTGGGTATTGTATCTGGGGTTATTCGTAGTTTTTAAATTAACTGTTAACTATTGATACCTGAGTGCCTGCTTCCATCCTGGAACAAACTTTTCCTGATTTTATTATCTCAAAATCTGTGCACTGTTATGGAGCATCTCCATCAGGGACAGTCCGCTGCTTTTTAGCGCCCTGTCCCATGTGGTAACTCCGATCAGATGGGCAGTGCGATAAACTACCCCGCACAACTCTTGGTGGCATCAGTAAGGGGACGGAGCACAAAAAGCGCGGTCCATCCCCGATGGATATGAACCTTAACAGGATAAAAAAACAACCATTATATTTAACTGAAAACATCCACTCCTGACTAAAAACTAACTTTAAAAATCAAATCCCCAACAAGCCTTTCATTTCATTTATCTCATCTCTGGCTTCATCTAATATCTGCATTGCAAAAGCCGAATCATGTTTATTTGGGAACAACTTCTTAATAGCGGGTACTTTATTAATATCAGGCAAACTGGAAACATTTTTTAACTTCAGTTTATCGTAAACCTGGGCAATAATTATCACATCTTCTACTTTTAACTCTTCACCGCTATCGTGCAACCAGTGTTCTGCATGGGTTACTACATTTAACATTTCATTTGGTAAGTCCCAGGATTTTACTACCAACATCCCCACCGCAACACGTAACGAGCTTATTAACTGGGTAATTTCTTCCGCATCCGATAATTCTAAACCGGTTTTTTCTATATAGGTAATGACAGGGATAACCCCAATATCATGAATTAAACCCGCTAACATCAACTCATCAGCATCCAAGCTTTTTATATGTTTTCCCAAAACATAACAAATCGATGCTATTTCAATACTGTGTGAATAAAATATTTTCATCTGTTTTTTTAGAAACGAATGTTTTGTTTTAAATAATTGGGCCACACTAAAACTCAGCACCAGATTTCGAGTCATTTTTAAACCCAGCCTGACTATCACATCTCGCATGCTATGAATAGGTTCAATACCACGAGTCAACGCACTATTAGCAACTTTGATTAAACGTGTAGAAATAGCCGGATCTAATTCTACTATTTTACTTATGTGTTGAATATCTGGCTCTGAATGCTCTATTGCTTTTTTGATACGTAAAGCAATTTCTGGAAGACTGGGTAGTTTTAATTTCCCACTTTCAACGGCACGTACAATTTCACTATAAATATTATTTTCAACATAGCTCATTTGATGACTTAATGCATGTTCATCAACAATTACTTCTTTTTCGATGATACGATTAAACAGCTTACGATCAAATTGCAAAAATTCACAATTAGCTACAGCAACAAAATGGGTTTCTGCTTCTTCATGCTCTGAAAAAACAGGCTTTAATGCTTCTGCTGTATTACTGATTAATAAACTTGGTGGCAAATATTGCATGCACAAATCAAGTTTCCCATTTAATAGATAAAGAATATGGTCTTTACATTCATTTGAATATAAAGTTTCACCTATAGTTTTTTTAATTACTCCACCTGTTTTTGCCAGCTTTATTCTATCTCCAGTTTCCAGGTCTTTAAATGGAATAAGCTGATATATATATTTTTCTAAATCATTGTTTGTAATCGCCATATAAATACATCCATTAATTTTCAATATATATACTTAAAAAACGCTCGGTAAAATACGCCTGCTATTCGTCTTATATTTTTAAAATTTGCATAATCAATGCAATTTCTTCCTGAGCCTCGTGAAAAACATTTTGAGCAAAGTCTGTTTCCTGTTTCCCGGGATATAATTTTTTAAAAGCAGGTACTTGCTCTATTTTAGGCACATCTTCTAATAGATGATATTTAAGTTGATGATATATTTGTGCAATAATAATCATATCGCAGGTATCAATTTCACCTTCTTCCTGACGTTGCCAGTTTTCAAATTCTTCTACTACTGCCAACAAGTCACCCGACAATTCCCAGTGTCGAATGACCATACTACCCACCGCCCCTCTCAGTTGTTTGATAATATTATCCAGTTCAGCTTCATCGGTTATGATTAACCCCGTATCTTCTATATAACTTAAAATAGGAATTACACCAATTTGATGTAGCAACCCCGCAAGCAACATATGATCAGGGGACAACATTCCACTTTGTTTAGACAGAGCAAAACTAATCGCCGCAATATCAACACTGGTATTATACAATTCATGCATTCGTTGATTTAACATTGTTGATTTAGTATTGAATAATTGTTTAATTGCAAAACTGGTTATTAAATCTTTACTCGTTTGTAAACCCAGGCGAACTATTGCCGCCTGAATACTATCAACCGGGTCTACTCCACGAGTTAGCGGTCCATTAGCCGCATTAATCAGGCGGGTTGCCATGGCTGGGTCTGCTGTAACAATAAGCGCCACATCTTCAGCACTGGCATCTGGATTATTGAGGGCTTGTTTAACTTTTACAGCAATATCTGGCAGACTGGGTAATTTTAAATTACCTATATTAAAGGCGTGCATAATTTCATTAAACAGGTTGCCTTCAACCTCGCTCATCTCAACTGTTTCGAGTTCTTCATTAGTAATTAACTCATCATCAACAAAGGTATTAAATAATTGCTTATCAAACCGGGCGACAACACATCCCCTATGAGCAATTATTCGAGTCTTGTGTTCAGCCTCGTTAAACAGCGGGTGATATGCCCGAATATCTTCAGCACCTAATAATACAGCAGGGCTGTTTGCTTCAAGCAGGTCTAGTTTGCCTTTTATCAAATAAACAAACCATCGATGCTCTTCTTTTGCAATTAGCTCATCACCAACAACCAGCTCCATCACCTGAGACTGCTCAGACATTTTTAACAGATGCTCACTTTGCAGCTGCTTTATAGGAACCAGTTTTTTCAAAAGCGTATTATTAAATAATTGCACAATATTATTTTACATAGTTATTTTGCCTGTTATAAAAATAGCACAATTCTACAATAACATTATGATTTAACTTAAAATAATTCCCACACTCAGAAACAAAGCAAATTTTCTTCATTTAAGCTATAGTAGAGCACATAAGACCAATATTCCCGTTAAGAGAGAGTAGAAATATGACACTATATAAATATAAGCTTATCTACGTTTTCACGCTATTTTTCGCCATACTTTCAAACAATGTTATTGCTGAAAATTCAAAAGAATTTGGTGATTATATTATTCACTATAATGCTTTTCGCAGTGATACCCTGACGCCAGAAATTGCTAAGGCTTACTCATTAACAAGACGTAATAACCGAATGGTTGTTAATATCGTGGTACAGAAAAAAAGTGGCAATACCACCCAACCGGTAAAAGCAAAAGTAACTGGTTTTGCCAGTAACTTAACAGGCCAGGTTAAAGATCTGGAATTCAAGGAAATTCATGATGGCGAGGCAATTTATTATCTGGCCCAGTCCCAGGTATCTAACCGTGAAACTCTGAGGTTTGATATTAAGGCGACCCCTGCTGGTGAATCACTGATAGCCAATATTAAATTCAAACAGCAATTTTATACAGATTAATCCATGGATTATAAACAATCATATGGCCCTGTTATTACAGGGCCTATTTTTTGACCTGACGCAAATAACCTGTAAATCTATAATATCCATGGAATATTACACTTAATCCCCTGACAAATGCCATACCATCATTGCCCTATTTCCGTTACAATCCCCAACCAATATATATTGAGAAAGATTGAAGGCTATACGAACCTATGACGAATCAAAGTTCATATACTAAGGAAGAATTACTTAAATGCGGCCATGGCGAATTATTTGGTCCTGGCAACGCTCAACTCCCCGTTCCAAATATGCTTATGATGGATCGCATTAGCTTAATATCTGAAAAAGGCGGAGAATTTAATAAAGGTGAAATTAAGGCCGAACTGGATATAAACCCTGATTTATGGTTTTTTGAATGCCATTTTCCCGGCGACCCGGTTATGCCAGGTTGTCTGGGACTTGATGCAATGTGGCAGTTAGTTGGCTTCTATCTGGGCTGGAAGGGCCACCCGGGTAAAGGTCGAGCCCTGGGTGTTGGCGAAGTCAAATTTACCGGCCAGGTTTTACCCACTGCTAAAAAAGTCACCTATCAGATCAATATCAAGCGTGTAATTGCCCGTGGTTTAATACTGGGTATTGCTGACGGTAGTGTCATGGTTGACGGAAACGAAATTTATACTGCTAAAGGCTTAAGAGTTGGCCTGTTTAGCTCAACTGATGACTTTTAGGTAATTGATTAATGAAACGAGTTGTAATAACTGGATTTGGAATTGTCTCCTGCCTGGGAAACGATAAGCAAGCCGTAAACGAATCACTACGTGAAGGCCGTTCCGGCATCAAATTTCAGGAAGAATACAAAGAGATGGGCATGCGCAGCCATGTTGCGGGTTCTGTCGACATTGATTTAGATGAACATATCGATCGTAAAATAAAACGCTTTATGGGTGATGCGGCCGCTTTTGCTTATATTTCCATGAAGCAGGCCATAGAAGATGCAGGCCTGACTGAAGAGCAGGTTTCCAACCCCAGAACTGGCCTCATCATGGGTTCTGGCGGTGGATCAACACAAAACCAGGTGCTTGCTGCAGACACTTTACGTGAAAAAGGCATTCGCCGAGTGGGGCCTTATATGGTGCCTCGCACTATGTCTAGCACTGTTTCAGCGTGTCTTGCAACTCCTTTTAAAATAAAGGGAATTAACTACTCCATCAGTTCTGCCTGTGCAACTGGCACACACTGTATAGGAAATGGCATGGAGCAAATTCAACTGGGCAAACAGGATATCGTGTTTGCCGGTGGTGGTGAAGAGGAGCACTGGAGCATGAGTATGTTGTTTGATGGCATGGGTGCACTCACAACTAAATATAATGAAACCCCTGAAAAAGCATCTCGCCCCTATGATGCAGATCGTGATGGTTTTGTCATTGCCGGTGGTGGTGGCGTCGTTGTCCTGGAAGAACTGGAACATGCACAGGCCCGCGGCGCTACCATATATGCTGAAGTTGTAGGCTATGGTGCAACATCAGACGGCCACGATATGGTTGCACCATCAGGTGAGGGTGCTGTGCGTTGTATGCAACAGGCACTATCAACCGTCGAAGCCCCCATTGATTACATTAATACACATGGCACCAGCACACCCGTAGGCGACGTAGCCGAAACCGGTGCCATCAAAGAAGTATTTGGTGACACGATCCCGCCTTTTAGCTCCAGCAAATCTTTATGTGGCCACTCATTGGGCGCAGCGGGTGTACAGGAAACGATTTACTGCTTACTCATGATGCAAAACAATTTCATTCAGGCCTCGGCTAATGTGGACAACCTGGATGAGAAAGTTGAGGGCATGCCCCTGGTTACGGAACGCGTTGATAACGCTGAACTGAATACGGTTCTCACCAATAACTTCGGTTTTGGCGGCACCAATGCCAGTCTGGTATTGAGTAAGTTCAAGGACTGAAGCCATTATAAGCTAAAGCTAACGCCTGTATTTATAAACTGTAGGTGCTAATTTTAGCTGATAGAAAGGTAGCCCAAGTAACCACTACATGGAATTAACTTCTCCCACACACGACTTCGCCGCACTTGACCCTACCCTGATTATTGACTCCGTAGAGTCACTAGACCTTGAAAGTGATGCCCGCATTTTCCCTCTTAACTCATATGAGAACAGGGTATACCAGATAGGCCTGGAGGAAGGTTCGGATTACGGCCAGAAAATAATCGGTAAATATTACCGCCCAAACCGCTGGACAAACGAACAAATTCAGGAGGAACATGACTTCACCACGGAACTGGCACAGCTTGAAATTCCCGTGGTGGCCCCACTGCAATTCAATCAGCAAAGTCTGCTCAGCTACAACAATTACCGATTTGCCCTCTACCCACAAAAAGGCGGGCGCATTGCTGAACTCGATAACCCTGAGCACCTGGAATGGATAGGCCGGTTTTTAGGACGTATTCATCTGGTAGGAGCCAGCAAATCATTTGTAACCCGCCCACAAATATCCGTGCAGGACTTTGCAATTGATAGCGCCCACTTTCTACTGACAAACAACTTTATTCCTGATTACCTTGAGGAGGCTTATCAGACCTTAAGCACTGACCTGATTGCTTTGCTAAAACTGCGCTTTCAAAGCGAAACCGTTAAATCAATCCGCCTCCATGGCGACTGTCACAGTGGCAATATTCTGTGGACCGACAAGGGCCCCCATTTCGTTGATTTTGATGATTGCAGAAGCGGCCCGGCGATACAGGATATCTGGATGTTGCTTTCCGGCAATCAAACAGAACAGCAACAACAACTCAACCACGTACTCGATGGCTATTTTGAATTTGCCGAACTCAACCCGGCTGAACTGCGCCTGGTTGAACCTTTACGCAGCCTGCGCCTGATGCATTATGCAAGCTGGTTAGCCAGGCGCTGGTCTGACCCCAGCTTTCCAATGAATTTCCCCTGGTTCAATACATCCAACTACTGGGAACAACACATTCTTGAATTGCGCGAGCAATTTGCCCTGCTACAGGAAAATGAAAACCTGCATCTATAGAGTCACCCGGGCTTGTTAAGATCAATATTTATTTAATGAATTGATTTAGGTTTAAATAGATCAAAAAACTAAACTCACGGTCGCGTTATTAATATACACTATTAATTACAGTTCACTTACAGGCATATGCAATATGCACAGTGTATCCGAACCTCAAAATAATTTACCTCTCGGCACCATTACCGAAGTACATGGGCCAGTGGTGGTTATTCATTGCAAACAATTACCCCCTATACGACAAGCCCTGTCAGCCCCCCTTAATAGTGAAACCTGTTTATTTGAAGTACACCAACATCTCGATAAACAACATATTCGAGCGGTAACCCTGCACCGTGCTAGCGGTTTGTATCGTGGCATGTCAGTTTATGATACGGGTGCGCCACTACATGTGCCGGTAACACCCGATTGCCTTGGTCGGGTATTAAATATTTTCGGTGAACCACTGGATGATGGCGCACCATTAAATACCCAGAATTTTCGTAATATACATACAGCACCCACACTTCTTACAGACGCCACCGCCAGCTCAGAAATACTCATGACAGGAATCAAAGTCATTGATTTACTATGCCCTTTTGTTAAAGGTGGAAAAACCGGATTATTCGGTGGGGCCGGTGTAGGCAAAACCGTATTAATTATGGAATTTATGCACGCGGTTGCTTCTTTGCATAAAGGGGCTTCAGTGTTTGCAGGTGTCGGTGAACGCATGCGCGAAGCCCATGAGTTATGGCAAGAAATGAAATCCGCCGGTGTAATGGATCAATCACTGATGGTGTTTGGGCAGATGGATGAGTCTCCCGGTGTGCGTTTCAGAATTGGTTTATCTGCCCTCACCTATGCCGAATACCTGCGCGACACAATGCAGAAAGAGGTGCTATTCGTTATGGATAATATTTTTCGATTCGTACAGGCTGGCAGTGAAGTCTCTAGCTTATTAGGTCGTATGCCGGCCACGGTTGGTTACCAGCCTACGCTGATTACTGAAGTAGCTGAACTCGAAGACCGAATTACATCCACTCAACAGGGCGACATAACCTCGGTACAGGCGGTTTATGTACCCGCCGATGATATGACCGACCCGGCGGTCAATGCCATACTCAGTCACCTCGACACAAAAATTATCCTGACCCGTGCCCAGGCAGGTAAAGGCATTTACCCAGCGGTTGACCCACTACAGTCCAGCAGCAAAATGATGGACGCTTATACACTGGGTTCCCGTCACTACACCATTGCCGAAGGCGTACGTGAACACCTGGCACGTTATCACGAGCTGGAAGATATTATTGCCATGTTAGGCATTGAAGAACTTTCACCTAAAGATAAACGCATTGTGTTACGCGCACGTCGATTACAACGCTACTTAACCCAGCCCATGTGGGTCACTGCTGCGCATACTGGAATTACGGGTGTGTCTGTGCCCCTGTCGAAAACACTGGATGATTGTGATGCCTTTTTGCAGGGCCAGTATGATGAAACCCCCGAAAAACAATGTTATATGCAAGGCACAATGACACCATGAAATCATTTGCTCTTAACTTACTGGATGCCACACAGACTCAAACACACACCCACGTTAGCTCATTTGTCGGTGAAGACAATAGCGGCAGCTTCGGTATTTTACCTGGACACACACGATTGATGACCTCGCTTGTGATGGGGCTGGCTCGGTTCAAAATCAATCAACAGGATTGGCAATACATTGCTACCCCCGGTGCCCTGCTTTATTTTCACAACAACCAGCTGACTTTAACGACTCGACATTTTTTAATTGATACAGATTACATGCGCATTAGCAAAGCCCTGGCGGAACAGATACTCGAAGAAGAATCTCAGTTACAGAGTCAAAAATCGAGTCTGCGACGCATAGAAGAAGAGGTGCTTAAACGTTTATGGAAAGTAGGACGCACAGAAATCTGAGCCGATGAGCAATGATAAAAAAAATTTAAAGCAGCAGGTTGAACGCCAGGCGCAACGAATGAAAAAGGCAGAGCATGAGCAACCCACACTGCTTGCTCAAACTGTTTATGCTGGCATGATCGGCCTGTTATTTGTATTGCCCGTTATCACAGGTGCCTACCTTGGACACTGGCTCGACACTCAGATGGACGGGTATTCAGTACGCTGGACAACCAGCCTGATATTACTGGGCGTGTTCATTGGTGGTGTAAATGTTTATCTATATATCCGAGAGTGAAGCAGCAGATGAATGATTCAGCAATGGAAATAAATACAGTTTTTAATTTGGGCCCACTGGTAGTGACTAACACCGTAATCACTACCTGGGCGATTATCATTGTGCTTGGCCTGTTTTCCTGGCTGGCAACACGTCAACTATTAGCTATACCTGGCTCAATACAAACCGCACTGGAAGCGATTGTCATTGTTATTGAAGATGCGGTGACCGAAGTGGCACCGCAACAGGCAAAAACATTAACACCCTTCATCGGCAGCCTGTGGGTTTTTCTGATCATTGCCAACCTTATCGGGCTTATCCCTGGCATACACTCACCAACGCGCGATCTCTCCGCAACTTCAGCCCTGGCTATTGTGGTCTTTTTATCGGTGCACTGGTACGGCATTCGCATTCAGGGTATCCGGGCTTATTTACAACATTACCTTCAACCTAGCCCCATTTTGCTGCCGTTTCACCTTGTCAGTGAATTAACCCGTACGGTTGCACTCGCGGTGCGCCTGTTTGGCAATATGATGAGCCTTGAAATGGCCGCTTTACTCATCTTACTGGTGGCCGGTTTTCTCGCCCCCGTACCGATACTCTTACTACATATTATTGAAGCGCTGGTACAGGCTTATATCTTTGGCATGCTGGCACTGGTCTATGTTGCCGGTGGCATCCAGTCCCAACAATTACAACAAAACAAGTTTAAAAATAAGGAGTGAAACATGGCTGATTTATCTACTTTTACGATGGTCTCAACCGTTGCCGCCATCCTTGGCATCGCACTAGGTGTGATGCTACCCGCCATTGCCATGGGCTGGGCAATCAGTCGCGCACTGGATGCGCTATCGCGCCAACCCGAGGCCGAACGCGCCATTATGCGCACCCTGTTTATTGGCCTGGCGATGATTGAATCACTGGCAATTTATGTTCTGGTCATTGTGCTGATTATTCTATTCCGCAATCCCTTACTCGAATATCTGCTTAAATAATTTAACGGAGAAGTACAGTTGGAAATTAACTGGTCAACTTTTTTACTGGAAATGATTAACTTCCTGGTTCTGGTGTGGATTTTAAAACACTTCCTCTATCGCCCGGTCTTGTTGATACTGGAAAAACGTCGGCAGAAAATTGAGCAATCACTAAAAGAAACAACCGAGCGCCAAACACAGGCCTTAACACTGGAAAAACAATACCAGGGAAGACTGGATGAATGGGCGCGGGAAAAGCAACAACTCAGGGAAACTTTACAGGCGGAAATGCAAAACGAAAAAATTCTAAAACAACAACAATTACAAACCGATCTTTCCAGTGAGCGAGAAAAAGCCGAGGTTATTGCTGAACGCCATCAGGCAGAAATGCTACAACAGTTACAACAAAACGCTCACCAACAAAGCGCCCGCTTCGCCGCAAAGTTACTCAGCGCTGTTGCCGGGCCGGAACTTGAAAGCCGTTTGTTCGAGCTACTATTAAAAACACTGGATGAACTGAATAACGAACACCAAACAACTTTACACAATGCCTGCAAAGTAACTACAGATAATATAATTATCACTAGCGCCTATGCATTATCAGATGATCAACGGGGGCAACTGGAACAGAAACTCTGCATCTTACCTGAACAATCTGCAAATATTATTTATGAACAGAACCCTCAACTTCTGGCCGGTTTGCGTATTGCAGTTGGCCCATGGATACTGCGCATCAATCTAAAGGATGAACTGAGTGGTTTTGTGGAGCTAGGCTATGAAAAAACCATCAGCTAAAGTGCCAGAAGCTTTCGTTAACACCGTAGACAACTGGCTGGCGCATTATCAGCCACAGGCACGGTTATCTGAGCTTGGCAGTGTTATTTCAATTGGTGATGGTATCGCCTGGATCAGCGGACTACCCACCGCCACCATGGATGAAATTCTGTTATTTGAAGATGGCAGCCTTGGCGTGGTGTTTGAACTAACCGAGGACCTTATCGGTGCTGCGCTGCTCCATGAAACCCCCTCCCTCACCGCGGGTACCAGCGTCTATCGCTCCAGGCATTCGCCAGATATTCCCGTCGGTGATGCCTTGTTAGGACGCATTATTGACCCCTTAGGCAAACCGCTTGATGGTGACATAGCCCCGATAACCACAGCCAGGCAGGTGCTGGAAATTTCATCCCCCCCCATCGTTGCACGAGATGATGTTAATCAGGCCCTGTACACCGGCAGCAAGGTCATTGATACCCTGGTTCCCATTGGTAAAGGACAACGCCAGTTAATCATTAGTGATAAAGGTCTGGGGCGTAGTTCCATTGCGCTGGACACGGTTATCAACCAGCATGACAAAAATGTTTTCTGTATTTATGTGCTAATTGGCCAGAAGCGTTCTACGGTGGTCAATACAATTAAGCTATTAGATAAACATAATGCCATGACTTACACCACGATAGTCGTTGCAGAAGCCAGCTCACTGCCAGGCCTGCAACACCTGGCTCCTTTTTCAGGTTGTGCCATTGCTGAATTCTGGATGCAACAGGGACGTGACACTCTGGTCGTTTATGATGACCTGTCCACCCATGCAAAAACATATCGTGAGCTGTCTTTATTACTTCGCCGACCACCGGGGCGGGAAGCCTATCCCGGCGATATTTTTTATGTACACGCCCATTTGCTGGAAAGAGCCACTAACCTTAATGCAGCACATGGTGGTGGCAGTATGACCGCACTGCCAATTATTGAAACCCAACTGGGTGAAATCGCCGCCTATATACCGACTAATCTGATATCAATAACCGATGGACAGATCTATCTGGATCGCGAACTTTTCGTCGCGGGTTTTCGCCCGGCAATTGATATTGCGCGCTCCGTCTCCCGTATCGGTGGCCGCGCCCAACATGAGCGTATTAAACAGGAAGCCGGACGCATGAAACTGAACTACCTGCAATTTCTCGAACTTGAAGTTTTCACAAGATTCGGGGCACGCCTGGAAAGCAGTATGGAACTGGCGATTAAACGCGGAAAGATTTTACGTGAGTTACTCAAACAGGGGCGCCTGTCACCACACACGATAGAATTTCAACTAGCCTGGTTAATCGCTTTCAATGAAAATTTATTTTCTGAAGTAGAAGTAGAACACTTATCCGCAGCACTTGAAACACTAGCCGCAAAAGTCAGCACCTCAACACTGACACTCGACAGCCCACGAAATCAATGGCTGGCCGCTCTCACCGGTTGGTTAAAGATAGAACACCTGGCATAAAATAATGAGCCACCGTCACGAACAGGTCTCTCACCGAAACAGGCTCAGCGAAATTCGTAATATTATGCACTCGATGAAAACACTGTCGATAATGGAAACCCTCAAGCTGGAACGTTGCTTAAAAAACCAGTCAGCGATTACAGAATCTATCGAAAAAATAGCGACTGATTTTTTGCACTTTCACCCCCATGTATTACCTGAAGCAGAACCTGTTTCAAATTTTATTTTACTCATGGGTTCACAACGTGGCTTTTGTGGTGACTTTAATGAACAGTTGATAAAAAAACTGCAACAATACTTAAATAATTCCACTGAAAACAGGTCAACACTGATAGCCGTCGGTAGTAAACTTCATTCCCTGTTTCAGGAGACACATCACAACATTATTGAACTTGAAGGCGCCGATGTTGCAGAAGAAGTTTCCAGTGTTGTAACTGCTCTGGCAAAAATTTTTGCAACACATAAAGACCCGGCCTCGTTATATGCAATACATCATAATAACCAGCATAATGCTCTCTGCGTAGAAAAATTACTCCCGCCTTTCCAGGCGCTAGCCGATATAAAAACAAATGAATTAACACCGCCTTTATTAAACCTGACAAATCGGGATTTTTTTCTGGAGTTAACTGAGCATTACCTGTTTAATGCTTTACATCACATCCTGTATCTATCATTAATGATTGAAAATAAACATCGTACTCTGCACCTGGAAAACGCCACCCATCATCTTGATGAAAAAACCGATGAACTCAATCGTAAAATTAATGCCCTGCGACAGGAGGAAATTATTGAGGAGATTGAGGTTATTTTATTAAACTCATCAACACCCTGAGCTTACAACTTTGGCGAAAGATTTGCCACAGAGGCCCAAAGAATACAGAGAAATATTCTTATCCCTAGGGTGGATCAAGCAACGCGGATCCTCCCTGCGGACAATTTATTTTGATGGCTCATTTATTTGCGTTTGTTGCCTGTCAGAATTCATTCTGTTTATAATATTATTGGGTATTGGCCTGGTTGTACCCTGTTGATTCCAGTACTGCTCTTCAACTAGTTGATTTAAATGCTCAATACGCTCTCTCGTATCGGGATGAGAGCTTAAAAACTGGGGAATATTTACAGAAGACGCCTGTCTTTCCTTTTGCAGTATTTCAAACAATTCCGTCGCGCCCCGAACATGGCCATAAAAATCATTGACAGTTTTTATGCCTTCATCATCTGAGGCCTCTTCCTGGTCACGACTAAAACTTAACATCGTCAGCATACTGGTATCTGAAATTACATTTGCAGCAGAATCAGAGGATTCGCCTAAAATAACACGCATTAATAAGCTAATTACAACCCCCTTGCCCAACGCTTTTACCGGATGGCGTAATTTCACATGACCTATCTCATGGCCCAACAACATAACCAGGGCATTTTCATTTGGCAACTGTTCTAACAAACCTCGATACACCATTACATGCCCACCTAATGTTGCCATTGCATTTACAACATCCTCATTAACATAGTGAACATGAATTTTCATACCTTCTGGTAAATCCATTTTTAAAACAAGCTTATCGGCCAGCTCCTGCAGGTATTCATCTACCTCATTACGATCACTTTTAAATTTATCAGCAACAGACTGGGAAACAGATTTTTCAAATTCAAAAGGAATATATTCCGCAGCCAGGTCAACTGAGAATGCCAGCGCGACAGTAATAATAACGGCACCAATAATGACAGCAGAAGTTAACAAACCAAACTCTTTTAATGGATGCGATTGGGTTGTATTTATACCTTCCGGTATTTCAGGGTTACGATACTTCAGTTTATGTCCCTCTTATTTTTCCAGGTTTAACCACTTAACGTTTAATGGGAACTAGTGCGGTTCCATATGCAAGCACTTCTATCGAGCCAACACCACCCCTGGCGTTTTTTGATATAGATGCAGTTTCAAGCTTTAAATTAAATACTTTATCGGCACCCAGCGACCTTGCTTTTTGTTTCATGCGTAAAATGGCTTCACGTCGTGCGCGATCGAGTAAACTTTCATAAGAGACAACCCTGCCACCAACCAATGTGCGCAAAGATGCCAGAAAGCGTTTAAAGTAATCCACAGAAATAACCACGCTTCCCGTCACAAGAATAGAGGCATCAGGCTTTTCAGATGCAGGTGGAATTCGACTGGCTATAACGACCACATTTCGATATTTCGCTTCACGTTTAATAATCGACTTATAATGCTTTTTCTCAAAGTACTGACCAAAAAAATAACCTAAAGCCAGTAGTGATGCCAATACGATTAAATCATACATTCTATTACTCCAATACTACGGCTGTACCATAGGCAAATAATTCAGCTGCACCCTGGGCAACAGATGAGGTAGAGAAGCGAACATTAAGTACTGCATTAGCGCCAACGGCCTCCGCCTGCTGTTTCATACGATTAACCGCTTCTTCCCTGGCTTCATGCAACAATTCAGTATAACCAAGTAACTCACCACCAAATATATTTTTAAAGCTGGCCATTAAATCACGTCCTACATGCTTAGTTCTTACCGTACTGCCCTGAACAAGCCCAAAATGATCTTTAACACGTTTTCCAGGAATAATTTCCATATTGCTTACAATCATACTTATACCTTTAATAGTTTTCTTCGAATTTAAACATATACTATAAATAAAATTTAAAATATTTCATATTCATTTTTTCGATTATTGAGTATTTAATTACAATAAAATACTCAATAATTTAAACAGTCATTGCCGAATGCTTCTATCGAAAATCCAGTGTCTTTACAGTGCCTAAGGCCGCTAGATCCCCGACAGAAGCATTCAAAGATGACGCCCCTGTTTAAGTTAACGGGATACTAGTGGTATCAGGTATGAAATTAATTTACATAATCAGTGCTATCCCGTTAACTAAAAAATGGCTCAACATGGATTGATATATCTGAAACCCCAAATTTTTTTTCAATAAGTAATTCAACCTCAGTCGCGATTTTATGCGACTCACTAGTAGATAGTGCAGGGTCTACTAAAATGACTAAATCAATCGATTTATCTGAACCTATCCAACGCGAACGAACTTTATTAACCTTGCGTACACCAGGAACCCCCTGAACTAAACTGGACAGTAACTCAGGGTCTAAAGATGACTGATCCACTAAAACAGGTAAAGCTCTTTTGAACAGGCTGAATGCCATAAATAACACAAGTGCCGCTACCCCAAGCGCACAGGCTCGATCCAGCCATAAATACCCCATGGCTGATAACTGCCATCCTGCGATGACAATAATCGTTGTCAGTACATCAGCAAAAGTATGACTCGCATCTGCAAGCAAAATATCAGACTCTAATCGGCGACCCCACATTCTCTGCCAGCTTGCCAGAAATATATTTACTGCTAAAACCGTCAGCATAATACCTAACCCCCAGGTTGAGCTCACGATAATAGCGTCATCTTTTTTTATTGCCTGTAAAGCAAGCTCAAATGAAAGCACAACCAGCAACGAGGCAAGAAAAAAAACCGCCAGAGTCTCGAACTTTCGATGCCCATAAGGATGCTCACGATCCGCGGGCATGCTCGAAAGCCGTATTACAATCCATGCCAGGACACTGTTAACAACATCAGTCAATGAATGTATTGCATCTCCAATTATAGCTAATGACCCGGTTGATATACCCACCACTAACTTTGCTACAAGCACAAATATATTTAATAACCCTTCTATCAATATTATGTGTTGAACTTTTTTGTCTCGCCGGATGATATCAGTCATTTTGTATTTTGCCCGTAAAATAATTTCTTCTATTAAAACTAACACTACTGCCCGGTGTCATTATTTTTCGTCATTCCCGATAGAAACATTCGGAGATGACTGTTATGTTAAATTTAAGAAAACTGGAAACCCACACCTATAATTTTACCCAATCACTTTTTTTACTATTAATCGTGTTGATAAAAACATCAACCTCATTTACCCGCTTTTGATTTCGCAGGGGGCGGGTGAAACCCGTCATTATTTCAATATGATCCATATCTTTATAATAAACCGCTTTTACCCTTCCATTTTTTCCTCTATTTTCTTTGTCAGGTTAATAATATTCTCTGGCTTAACGGCGGTATCTTTTTCCCCATACATAAGAAGCAAAGGCGGTTCATCTCCCTGAATAAAATTAACCGGTTGAGAGTAAGCGGCTTCAGATTCGGGACCAAAGACACCGGGAAGATAAGATTCAATATAAGGAATAAAATCATATGGACCAGCCAGACCAATTCCCCTTTTATTGTTGCGTAAGTATCCGCTTTTAAATAGCTCTCTTTCATACTCAACATAATAGCAAGGTGCGCTCCTGCTGAATGCCCCATCAGGAAAATATTTTGATCGTCTCCATTGTACTGAGAAATATTATTTTTTACCCACTGCGTAGCATGACTTGCATCAGAAATAATAGCCTGAAACTTCACATCTGGATAATAACGATAATCAGGAATAACAACCGCATAGCCTGTTTCGGTTAAGGTATGCGCCAGGAATTCGTAATCACTTTTAAAAGCACTTTAACAAGCCCCCCCAACATCCCCCATAAAAGAAAACAATAACCGATGCTTTTATTTCTCCAGAAACAGCATCCAGGGTATAGATATCCATTTTGTTTACTGCATCATAGCTTACGTTTTCAACTTTCTGATAATTTCCCAGCCTTGCAAAGACATTGACTAAATACCCCCCCGTTGACGCACATGATACAGGTAGAAATACACAACAAAGAAGTAAAAAGTATTTTATAGGCATGGGGTACACTTTTTAATAAAAGAGAAAATGATGCGCATTAAAATATCATAATAAAAGCAGGCATAAGCCATTTTTGTAGCCTCTACTCACAAAATACTGCATAAATCTCGAATACCCATGAAATAATCGGCCTAAGCACCTGTATTTTTTATAAAAAAAGGCTAGAATCAAGGGAAATTGGAAATGGCGAAGAGCAATGACAAATTTATCACTGATAACAGCTAGCCTAATCGGCCTGGCTTTCTATAGCGCACAGGGTATGGCTAAGGACCCATGGGCTAATGATCCAATCACAAATAATACGACTGAAAATACCCGGACCACTGATAATCAGTCGATAGCTGAGCCCATACCCACTACACAACAAGAAAGTGGGCTCCTGACCACGGAGGAAGGAGCTATCGAACCTGTTAGTGAAGTTCAAACTGAAATAGAAGAAACGCCTAAACCTACTGAGACCATTGAAACCACACAGCATGGCGATGTTCTTCATATGAATGAGTCAGCAGAGGTAGTGCCCGTGAGGTTACTGGACTTTCCTCGACGTGGCATGACAACAGATAAAGTGGAAAATGAACTGGGACGTCCAGGAGAAATAATACCTCCCGTGGGACAGCCCCCTATCAGTCGCTGGATTTATGACGACCGAACTGTCTATTTTGAATACTCAACTGTTTTACATGTAGTTGCAAAATAAACACACAACACAGCTGTAGGTGCTCCTTTAGGTGCACATTTTCCCAACAATATGAACCAGAAAAAGTGCCTACAGCATAAATAATTTCTGTGAACCTTACTTCAATCCTCAAATTACCCTCCCCTGTTACACAAATAAAAACGCCTCTTTTAGACGAAAAAAAAATAAAGTTATTTATCAAGCGCGATGAATTAATTCATCCCGTTATACAGGGAAACAAATGGCGCAAACTAAAATACAATATACTCGAAGCCCAAAAAAATAAAAAAGACACACTGCTAAGTTTTGGTGGTGCCTACTCCAATCATCTACATGCACTTGCTGCTGCTGGAAAACAACTGGGCCTTAAAACCATTGGCATTATTCGAGGTGAAGCACTACAACCACTAAACCCCTGTTTACAGGATATGCTTGACTGGGATATGCAACTCAAATTTATTAAGCGCATAGAATACAAACAAAAAAACAAAGCTGATTTTATCCAGAACCTTAGAAACGAATTTGGTAACTTTCATTTAATACCCGAAGGTGGAAATAATTCCGAGGGCAAAAAAGGCTGTGCCGAGTTATTAGAAGAGCTGAAAGATCACTATGATGTAATCTGCTGTGAAGTCGGCAGTGGCACAATGCTGAGTTCGCTTATTCAAGGTAATACAAATCCGCAAACAGAATTTTTAGGATTTGCAGTAATGAAAAATTCTCAGTTTGACCAGGAAATAAAAGACAATTTAGATTCTTTAGCAACAAACTCTAATTTAACACTCTGGAAAATAAACCACGATTACCATTTTGGTGGCTTTGCTAAAACAACACCAGAGCTGAATGACTTTATTAAAAATTTTAAACAGCAATACAATATACAACTGGAGCCTGTTTATAGTGGAAAAATGTTATGGGGAATTTTAAACTTAATCAGACAGGATTATTTTAAAACAGGTTCAAATATTTTAGCCATACACGGCGGAGGGCTCCAGGGCTTGCGAGGATTTCAACCATTATTATAAATTTTAGCAGCTAATTCCACCCTAAAGAAAAACATTAATAGTAAAACTATTATTTTTGCAAATAAACACCAGTGTACACAAATATTTTTTTAACAAATCTATATTAGATTTACTCTCACATTTGATAATTTTAGATACCTGTTATGACACTTCACCACCATGACATAGTCATGTCGTTTCTTACACGAGGTTTTATCAATAACTAACTATTTAACCGACATTATCAGACGTCGAAATACAAAGGACATAATGCATCGTTTAACTAAATGACTAAGGCACATTAAATAAAGAAGGCCCCAGGTTCAGTTTATGACACCTTTAATTATAAAGCCGTATGTTTAGTATTCAACACGAAGTACATCTACAATAAATATCGTCTTGAACAAGCTTATATCTTTGGTACTGCATTTACAATGAAGTTTATCGTAGCTAGTACCAATTTCTCCACATTCAATGCCAATTTTTTTGATTTTTAATTTCGGGTTCAATATAAACTTTGGCTTCGTCTGTAAACATATATAAGTCGATTTGAGCGATTAGCCAAGGGAATATTATCCCAATATTCGGGTACAGAGTCCTTCATCGAAAACACACTAAAGATGACTTAGTCCATACGATTTAATGAAACCCAAAAAGCTTAAGGTAAGCGTCATTCGGGCCCTCTGATTTTTTTATTAAAAAATGATATATTCTTATTTTCTAACGATACCTAATTTCAAAAAAACATCCGAATACCGACGACTTTACCCCAACAAATTAACTTTAACTGCACCTATTCATTGAACTTCTAACCAATCTGCGTTATAAACGTCTTACTTATGCATATATTAATGGATGAGTGTTTAATAAATAACCATATGATCAATAACGGGAGCATAAATATCATGAAAAAAGCACTACTCATTTCAGTGTGCGCTACCACACTAATGACTTCAGCATCACATACACTAGCAGGAGAAAGTGGACCAGGTTGCGGTGTCGGCACCACAGTCTGGAGTGGTGACACAGGCTTATTTGCCCACACATCTGCTGGTACAACTAACGGTACCTTCATGAACTCTTTTGCTATAAGCTCGGGCACTTCAGGCTGTGACGCCAGCAAACAGGTACAGAGAAGCGATAATAAAGAAGTATTTATTGCCTCAAACATGGACACACTTTCACAGGAAATTGCACAGGGCCATGGTAACTATCTGACAACACTAGCATCAATTATGGGTATAAACAAGACTGACCAGGTCATCTTTGCCGCATCCTTGCAAAATGAGTTTGGCGCGCTGTTTCCATCCAGCTCATCTTCAACTACAGACGTTGTTGCTGCCATTGATAAAGCTATGCTAAAGGAAACAGTTTTAGCTAAGTACGTCCGAAATATTTAATAAATCTATATAAAAATATATATTCGTAACATTGAGGAACTAGACAATGAAAAAAATACTATCACTTATGGCAGTTGCGGCAATTACAATGGCCAGCCAGCCAGCAATGTCGAAAGATTACGGCCCGGGATGCGGCATCGGAAAAACTTTATTAGAAGGTGAAACAGGTGTTGGTGCTCATGTGGGCGCTTGGTTTTTAAATACCCAGATACTGCCACAGTCATTCAGTCAAACCAGCGGTATTTTAGGTTGTGATGTCACACAGCAAGTGAATAACGAGAAACAAAAAGAACTTTTTATTGCTGAAAACATTGATGATCTATCAGTTGATATGGCAAAAGGACAGGGAGATCACTTAATTATACTTGCATCATTAATGGGCATAGCTGAGAAAGACCAACCAAAATTCTTTGAACTTACTCAAACCAGCTACCCAACTATTTTTAGCAGCTCAACTACTGATGCTGATATGATGATAGCTGCTCTGAACAGTGAAATGGCTGTCAATCCAGATTTAGCCACATATGTTTATTAATTAATATTTTTTTACACGCTGTATACAAAACCCTGGTAGATATACCGGGGTTTTTATTGCTTTTTATATAACTAGTCATGATTTTTGATAATGATATACCTAAATCGATTTCTTCTTACTTTTATTACTCTATACCATACAGCTAATCTATACGCATCAACTGATGCATTCTATGAGCTTATCAATAATAATCACCACGATCAGGCAATACAATTAATTAAAAATGATCCGGATAATTACTTAAATATTTTAATAAAACAAGCCGTTGAAAAAGAACTTTATAATCACAAAAAATGGCATATGCTTGTACATTATAAAAAAAATATATTTGGCAGCTTCACCAGCGAAGTAGATGAAAAAAAATTCTTTGCGAGCGAATCGGGGAAACATAATCCGCGGGCAGAACTCGAAGCCACTTTAGCCTCATTTTTTTCCGATCACATTGACCCAGACCTTAAGCTAGCCCCTCAATGTCATTTTATCGCACGCTTTTATTGGTTAAACCAACAACTTTCATTTGACCCTAAAAAACTACCAATACAGCAGTGCCAAAAATTTTTAGACTTTAAAAAAGGCGTGGACACTGAAAATCTTACCATGATTTTTCCTTCTGCTCATCCTAATGGCCCGGCCTCTATGTTTGGTCACACATCACTTAAGCTAGATAAAAAAGGTCATTCATCAAAGTCACGCATGCTTGATTACACTTTAAATTACGCTGCAATGGCGGGGCCTGAACGAGGAGTTTCATACGCTATACGTGGCTTAACTGGTTCCTTCCGTGGCCAATACAGCATTTTGCCATACTATAAAAAAATTCGTGAATATGCTCAAATGGAAAGTCGTGACATATGGGAATACACCCTCAACCTTACACAGCAGCAGGTCGACTTTATTATAATGCATGCATATGAGCTATCTAGTGCTTACTATGACTATTACTTTTTTACAGAAAACTGCTCCTATCATTTAATGACACTTATAGAAAGCTCTATGGATAGCCCATTGTTATCAGACAGCTTTAACGGCTGGGTTATTCCTGTCGACACACTAAAAGCACTAGATGAAAACAACTTAATTAAAAGCATTCAGTACCAACCCTCTTTGAGCACAACCATTAATCACCGAAGAAAATTGTTATCTGAAACTGAAAACAGACTCGTCTATAAAATATTAGAAAATGGATTTGAAGAAAATAAAGGCCAACTTAATGAATTGCCAAAAAATAAACAAGCAATTATTCTAGACTTGCTATATGAATATATGCGTTACATTAAAATTGATAACAGCAAAAAACTCGAAACTAGTATTACTGAAAAAGAACGTTCAGTTTTACTTGCCCGTAGTAAATTAGGAATACCAAGCCGAGATCTGAATATCCCCGAACCTTCCATACGCCCTGACCAGGGGCATGACACCTCACGCTTAACCCTGGCAAATATAAACCCTAATGATAAACAATCTTTTCAGCGTATTTCATGGCGTGCTGCTTATCATGGCCTGCTAGATCCCTCACCTGGATATTCACCAAATTATCAACTTGAATTTTTCAATTTACAGCTGAGTAATGAAGAAAGCGATGATAGCATTCAATTTGATAATCTTGAAATTCTTAATATTATTTCTTTAGTTCCGCGAGATGGGCTATTTAAAAACATATCCTGGAGCTTTAAAACGGGAATAGATCGAATAGTTCGTGAACCCAATCTAGCAGATACAATATATTATCTAGATGCGGGCTTTGGATTAACCTACAAAAAAAACTGGTTTAATGATACCTATCTATATGGTTTTGCCGATATTGAATTTGATGTTGGTGATAACCGCTACAATAAAGTACTTGTTAGCCTTGGCCCTAAAATAGGAATTCTATCTAACTTAAATGACATCTGGAAAGTGCATCTTCAAGCCTATTCTTTCAAAAAAAATGACACCATGCGAAACCTATTTCATGAGATATCCTTGGGTCAAAGCATCTCGATAAGTAAGAATATATCACTAAATATTGAAGCAAAAAGATGGATTACTAACAATAGAGATATTGAAAATGACAGCTTAACTATTAGTTTAAATCTTTTTCATTAGTAAAACATTAGTAGAAAAACAGATGAACTGCCGTAACGAATTTACTACGAATAATTGGCGGATTTATTACCAGGTAACTTTGTCGGTGCAGCATATAAAATATAAATTTAAAAACAATTTACATCTGCCATCGTTAGATTTTTGTAATCTGTGAGCCATCGTTTGGCTTTCGGCTATTAATCATATATTTCTAACATCTGAAAGGCTGATTACTTTAAATATCACTAGTCTGATCAAGCTCCTTATATGCATCTATATAATCTTTCGAGAAATCAGAAAAACGATCAAATGAGGTTTCCCAATCTTTGTTAAAATCGCTTTCATCTACACGATTACCATTAAAGCTCACGACTTTATTAGCTTCTAAATCAAAGTCCTTTTTATATTCGACAAATTCTTTGCCTATATTATTTTTATAATCGCCGAACTCATCCTGTAATGCCTGCTCGCGCTGTTTTGCCTGACGCTTGAAGGCAGCAAAATCTTTTGCAGTGACTGCAGGTTTATGCACTTCAAAATCATCACCAGGTGATTCTATATTTAGCTTACCTTCCTGCAATGCAACTAATTGATTACCCTCCTCCGCAAGTATAATGAAAATAGTGCCACGAACGCCAATGGTGGCAAATTTTGTACGCACTTTTTTAGGTTTATTTTTGCCGAAAACTTTTCGAAAAACATAATAAACCTTGCCACCCAATTGTGATAACCAGCCAGACTTTTCCACTCGCAGGCTACTTTTTTGATCGAGTACCGACATGGCACCATCTTCAAACTGTAAAACAGCTTTACTGTTTTTACTGGTCACTACGGTCTCGTTGCTGTTTACCAGATACTGCATTTTCTCCGGTTTTCTTTTTTCACCCTCCGCGTTCACCACATAGACCTGCCCCTCTACTTTTACAATTCGTGCTCTAAAGTTTTCTGCCTGTAGAGCTGATTGAAAAACAAAGCTTGAGAAAAAAAATACAATACTTGCCAGTTTGATTAAGTTCATTGGTGACCTGCCCTTAAAGTTGGGAACCCCATATTTTTAGCCACGATATACATTTAAATACAAGGCAGCTTTTGCCCTATATTAACTTAGAATTTACATAACTGCATTAGTCATTGTTTAAAGATTTAGCCGTATTTTCTGTTTGCCATTTAGTCTCCAGGTCGCTTAATACCTGGGGTAATTCATTATCAACGCCATTCTTTAACGGGTAATCCTTTCGATATTGTTGCAAGGCAAGCTTGAGTTTCTCAAATTGCCTGCTCTCTAATAACTTCATCAGTTTATGAATCTGATTTTTTTGACTGATTTTTTGTCGCGCTAACACACTCGGCTCCGATTCATCCAGAAATATATCTGCCGCCACCTCAGGTCCTGTCTGTGACATAGCACGCATGGGTTCGGCAAACTTCGACATTGCAGCCCCAGAGACTGCACTTTCGATTTTCTGTTCACGCTGCTGAGAAGCACTTACGTCTGGTGCACTAGCCGCTTTTGGCTTCATCAACATCGGTTTTTTTTCCTTCGCTTTAAACCATGAAGCCGTAGTCTGTTGCTGTGTTTTTGTTGCCTTAGGCGCAACCGCCTTTGCTATTTTTTTCTGTTCCTGTGATATTCTGTTTTGCGGTTTTATTGCCACCTCTTCAGCTTCCTGCATTTGCGCTTTATCAGAAAAATCATCCCCATTAAATTCAGATTCTACAAAACCAGGCTCGAACGCCAGTTTCATAACAACACTCAGGCTTATTACAATAATAGCCACATACGACATGGGATGATACCAGGGATGTTTTTTCACCCTATGGAAAACACCAGATGGCTGAGATTTCTCAACCCCACCCTGTACTTCAACGGCTCGATGTGCTGCCTGCAAAATATTTTCATCAATCGAGCCGGGTGGAAGCTCCGTAGATTCCGCCTGATATTTTTCGTGCAGGATGTGAAAATTTTTATCCTTATCAAATTCATTACTACTCATGATACGGACCTCAATGGATGCAATATTCCCCGCAGGCGTTTTATGCCATAACGTAAACGACTCTTAACGGTTTCCCTGTTTACCCCGGTCACTTCAGCGATTTCAGCTAAACTGAGTGCGGCCTCCTCTTTTAATAAAATGGCACTGCGCTGCTCTTCTGGCAGCTCAGCGATGGCCTGCTTTATTTGCTGATGCATTTGCTTTTGTTGCAGTTCATTATGTGGTTCAGAATAATGGTTTTCTATATATGAGTCTGCTAGCTGAGCTTCTGTTGATTCTTCATATTCCACCTGGTGTTTCCGGTGTTTTTCACTACGCCAGTAATCAACCAATCGATTATGTGCCAGATGATACAGCCAGGTGGTAAATTTTGCACTGGCCTGGTAGCTCAAACGCGCGTTAATTAATTTCATCCATACATCCTGAAACAACTCAGCCGCAATCTCCTGCCGGTTATTCAGCTGGCGCAAAACATAGCGATACAAGCCACCTTTGTGACGCGCATAAAGCACGTCAAAGGCGGCGGCTGTTCCATCTCGATAACTTAACATGAGATCTTCATCGCTTAAGTCATTAAGTTTCATTAGAAAAAAATTCTACTCATTATTGCCCCATTTCCATCAGAGAGTATCAAGCTGGGTGGACCCACCAAGATTGAATATTAAGTATCTAACGATTTCGCCAACGATACCAGCTGAATAAATTCACCCCGGTAGCCCGATAAATCATCCCCTTTAGATTTCCTGGCAAGCTCAAGAATATCATTATAATTAAATTCACGCAGGTATTTTCCACCCCGCAATTGTTGAGCAAACGCCGCTACTGATGCAGCAAACTTAAAGTTATTACTGGCCTGGTTAATATTTTTAATCACTTCATGTTTATATAATGGCTTTTCTATTAACTGGCTTTTCGCATTAGTGCTTGTTTTGTATCTCAGACGAAAAAAGGCCAGTTCGTTATTATATTCTTTATCATCATAAGTTAAACCTGGCCTGGAATAACGATTAGCATCAAGCTGTGTAACTGCGCTTCCTGTAAAGGTAACTTCATATAAAGCAGTTACCGTATGACTTTCACCAATATCACCCGCATCAACTTTATCATTATTGAAATCTTCCCGTTTTAATGCGCGATTTTCATATCCAATTAAACGATACTCTGCGACCTGATCGGGGTTAAATTCTATCTGAATTTTTACATCATTTGCCACGGTATTCAGGGTTGAGTTCATTTCTTCAACTAACACTTTTCTGGCTTCGTTTAAGTTATCGATATAGCTATAATTTCCATTTCCCACATCCGCCAGTTGCTCCATTAAATGATCATTATAATTGCCACGGCCAAAACCTAAGGTTGTGAGAGCTATACCGGTTTTACGTTTTTCTTCCACTATTTGTTTTAAAGCTTCAAAATTTGTCACACCCACGTTAAAGTCACCATCAGTGGCTAAAATAATTCGATTAACTCCGTTTTTAATAAATGATTGTTTCGCCATCTGGTAAGCCAGTTTTATTCCACTTGCCCCATTAGTTGAGCCACCGGCGCTTAGCTTATCCAGTGCCATTGATATTTCAGCGGATTGGTCACCCTTCGTTGGCTTTAAAACCACACCCGTTGAACCCGCGTAAGTCACAATTGATATACGATCACTTTCCTGCAAATTATTAGCCAAAAGTTTTAAACCCGATTTAAGCAACTGTAATTTATCCTGGCTTTGCATAGAACCCGAAACATCCACCAGAAAAACCAGATTACTCGCCGGGCGTTGCTCATTATGTGATTGATATGCCTGTAAGCCAATGTGTAATAAATGACTATGTTTATTCCACGGCGTGGGGGCTATTTCAGTATTAATAGTAAACGGCTGATTTTTATTTTCGGGATATTCATAACTGTAACTAAAATAATTTATCATCTCTTCGGCACGCACCGCATCTCTTTGTGGTAACTGACCCTGATTTAAAAATCGCCTTACATTAGAATAGGCTCCGGTATCCACATCAACACTGAAGGTTGAAACCGGATTGTTAATGGACTGAAAAATTTCACTATCGGTAAAATGATTATAATTTTCTCGGTTTTCTTCAGGCTGATATGCAAACGATTCCTCATGATAAATCGTTGATGGAAGCATCCGCGCCATTACAGTAGAGCCAGCACTTTTAGCCTCTATGGAATTTCTTAACCTGGCCTTTGCGACTCTCTTTTGTGGGGCCGGTGCTGTGTCAATCAAGTCATGACTCACAGGGGCCTGACTTATTGGTTCACTTGCCTGCTCTTTTTCAACTTTCTGGGTTTGCCCTGTCAAGGTTGAATTTAGCGACTGCTGCGATGAGCCTTTAGTTAAACCTGTACCATTTGTTTCTACAGAGCCACATGCAGATAACATAATGCCAGAAATACAGGCTAATATTAGTGGTACAGGGGTAATTGAATAGTTCATTGTTAAACTCCTTTGTTGTTTAAAGCTTATAAACGTATGGGGTTTAACAATGGGGTTAAACAATGGGGTTAAAAAAGTTTTATTTTTTTAACCACTTGAACTTATTGGCTTTTTCAATTGAATCAGAGATATAAATTGTAGCACGTAAACATTGTGTTAGCCGGACATCCATCCCAAACAACTTACTTTTTTTAACACAAGATAAATCATAAGCTATTGAATTATCATAATTTTTATCAGCTCGTTGAAATGAATGTTCTGATAAGTTCAGCGAGTCTGCCTCCTTCATTATTGATTATGCTCGATTACAGTCGCTTGTAATAAGGCGGCGTCATTTTTTGCTCGCTAATGTTGCGCCAACACCAAAAACATCTCCAACCGGAAAACCGGTTACTAGTTTACCTGCAGCAACAACATGCGCGGGTACATGAACAAGGAAATTCATTAACAGATTTTGAAGCTCATCAACCGATAATGATTCAGGGTTTTCACAAAAGGAAGTCCATTCTTTTAAATCGCTTAACCAATCTGTCATATGAAATACAACATCAGAAATTACCTCCGGCTGCATATCAAAGTCTTTCAATGCACTCGCGATTGATTTCTCTATTTTATTTTCATCGTATGACATTGGTTATTCCTCAAGCCTTATAACGTGCTAACTAAAAGTGCGCATTTTATGCGCATTTTATGCACATCTTGATTACATAAAATTTTTCTAAATATGCAATATGAGCATCAATATGTTTTTCTACTTCAGATAATTTATTTTTATAAGTTAAAGATACTACAAACACGAAATACTCCTTTTCACATAACGTTGCTTTCAGCGGAACAGGTACGTTTGCGACTGCGTCCACAGAAAGACCTTGTGTGTATTTTTAGCTTAACAATCATCTACCCATTTTTGATATATGGGTAAATCACAATCAGTTTCTGGATCGTACCAGGGCGCTTTTTCACTTACCCAAATATGATTTACAGGCCTCACACCTGGGTCATCATCCAGTGTACCCAGGCGCACCACGTAGTGAGATTGTCCCTCTCGGTGGGCGTATATATGTGATCCGCAATTTGAACAAAAACACCGCACCTTATCTTGTGATGACGGATAACATTTTATTAACTTTTTACCTGAAGTGAATTCAAAGTCATCTATTTGTACGGCGGCCACTGATGAAAAAGCAGCTCCATGTGCTTTGCGGCATGTTGAGCAGTGACAGTGCGTGATTTTGCCAATATTGCCACTAATTGAATATGTAACTTTACTGCACAGGCAGCTTCCTCTAATCATAAAGTTGGTACTCCATGTATATATAAAAACCTAATAAGTAGTCGGCCATTTTTTGGCAGGGCTAATTGCGCAATGTTTTTTTCGCACACGGGGTTTATTTATTTGTTAGACGTATTTTATTTACCTGGTACCCCACCAAAAAAACGTCTCCATTTCACCAATAAGCTTTTCTTGATATTGCCTCAACCAATAATCCAGGTGAAACCTGTATTTATTCTCGAACATAAGCATATTAGTATAAGACTAAACGAGTTCGCACCTTGCATTTTCTATATGCTCCGGTTTTTTATTGAATATTTCTTCATACCAATTAGAAATAAATCCATCATCAAATTGATACTGACTTCTAACTGTTTTTGCTAAAAAATAAGCACACATCTGTTCTTCTGTGAACTTACTTCTTAATTATTTCTCTATTTCTTCTTCAGTTTCTGTCAATTTATCTACCATTTTTGGCATTTCAGACTCCTTTTGTACTGTTGTTGCTTCTAACAGCGGATAACAGGAACTATTTCCTGTTATCACCCTTAGATATTACCTAATTTAATTACTGATGTCCCGCTTAGTATGCTAATCCACTGCTAATCGGACACCCACCCCAAACAACTTGCTTTTTTCAACACCAGATAAATCGTAAGCTAATGCCGTATGTGGAAGCCAGTATAAAAACAGAGCTTTCAGTAGTTGAAATTTCAAAAAATGGGGCAAAGACAATGCAAACAAGCATAAATACTTTGTATGTGCTCCTTTAGATGCATATTAACCAACAGATTTCATAGCATCTATTTTGTGCACCTAAAAGAGCACTACAAAAAAACTTAACTTTGTGACACTGGCTCTAACACACATTACTTTTTTCTTTTTTAAACTATTTATTTATCACCTACCCTTTTATTCTCAGATTCCTCATCTCTGATAAACTAAGTAACAACATCAATATTCACAAGATAAACTCCCTTTCGAAGTCGCGTTAAATATTTAGTGCGGGTTACGGTAGCTTGCTCCGGTTCGAATGTGGCCGCAGGTAAAAACGAATTAACATAATCTGACTTAGTATCTGAAAAAAACCTTTAAATTCCTTAAGTGTTACCACAAAGCCACGTTCTTCAGAAACCCCTAACCCACCCACCACACACAAATAGATGTCTATCACTTCACGCTTAATTTCATTTTCCGTGCTGTAATCGTTAATTTGCGGAGGATGATTAAGTAAATGTTTAAGCTCTGCGATGTGGCGAATTGCAGGTGATTTAAATTGTTTACCCGAAAAAATCAGGGCAAGTTCATTCAAGGTCTGGTTGTTAACGTGCTACCCGGACACCTGCTACCCGGACATCCGCTCTAAGAAAGCACTATATTTCAACACTGATAAATTATAATTTATTGAGATTATTCTTAGCTCGTTAAGATGGGTCGTTAAGATGGGTGTCCCAACAAGAATTTGCAGATACGGGATTTGCCAATGAAGATAACATGCAATACCTAAATAAAAATAAAATAAATGCATACATCTCCGACAATCAGTTCAGAAGTCGAGATCCAAAATTTGTAAACCAGAAAAACAAATACGGTAAGCACAAAAGAAATTCAAAGAAAAAAGCAAAAGAGGTTATACCTGCCAGTGAATTTAGATTTGACCCAACAGAAAAAACCTGTGTTTGTCCTGCTGGAGAATCGATGCAATTAAATAAAGAAGGCAATGATCAACGTGGTATTTATAACGTATTTTTTCATTGCAAACCTACACTATGCAGAAACTGCGAATTAAAAAAAAATGCATGCGAAATCCTGCATCAGCCGATACAAGAACAGGTAACGCTCGGCAGGTGTCATTTGTTTTAGAATAAAAACGAAAACCCACTTATACAGACTGGATGAAGGAACGAGTCGATAGTGACAAAGGCAAACTTATTTATAGCAATAGAATGTCAGTCGTTGAACCCGTGTTTGGAAATATAGGAACCAACAAAGGATTAAACAAATTTAGTTTACGCGGCAAAAAGAAAGTACAGAGTCAACTGAAACTTTTTTGCATTATTCATAATATAGAAAAGATTAAGAACTATGGTAGTATCGCTGCTTAAGAGATTGATGTAGCGGGATTAAAAAAACAGTGCATTAGATGATTCTAATATATGGTTGAAATATTCGCTATCCTTTATTAAAACAAATATATTTAACTCGCTATGAGCAAGAATATAGACTTAAAGTAAATAAAAAATAAAATTTGAGAATGTGGAATTGCTGATTTTTTTGGGTTTTTCTACAGCCTCGTTAGGAATAAAAATGCATAATGAGATCATCGGGTACCTCACACCAATTTTAGTAGTCGCTTTAGGTTTTGTATTTAATAGGAGGCTTGCAAACTTAAAATCTACCTCAGACTTTGAGTCCAGCCTCAAGGCTGAGCATTACAAGGCGGAGGTCGATTACTACAAAACCAAGATAATTGACTTCTTAAACCCTTTGATCAGTTGTATAGAATTTGACAACTCTATTTGGCAAAACCTTTCTATGCTGTCAGATTCAGAAGAAACATTTAGTGAAAACCTATCGAGTGAAGTTGAAAGGAATCATCTTTTAGTAAATCTTACAAACGCACGAGATTTGGTTAAAAAGAATTTACATTATGTGCATATGAGCAGTGCTCTTTATAAATCACTCATTGAGTTTATACGCCATGTTTCTGTATATGAATCAATAAGGAACTCAAATGAGCAGTGCAACCCTATTGACGTTGGAGCACCATTCCCTGAGAAATTAGAAGAGCTAGTGAAAAAGGAGTATCGGGACACGTTGGCCAGGTATGAAGAGCTGATTAAGGCTCCTAAATCGGGTAAGGACTGACTACTAATCAGCCCTCCCCACACCACCCTGCATGCGGCTCCGCACAGGGCGGTTCCTGAAAGTGTTTAAAATAATCAGGCCGATAAGCTCCTCATTACTCCAGTGCTG
>Ga0316207_10000700_pt1 | contig 49252 bp, 46 predicted proteins | sample 6weekpyrite_MG_FD_204943 | JGI IMG/M metagenome (GOLD analysis project Ga0316207, IMG submission 204943) | Microbial mat bacterial communities from mineral coupon in-situ incubated in ocean water Damariscotta River, Maine, United States -... | ecosystem: Environmental > Aquatic > Marine >... | reverse complement strand
TCGAGCAGCTTATAAAACTCACGCACAGAGAATGAAGAGTCATCCCATAACCACATCTTGTTGTTCGCGGTGTCAGACTTATCATGGCCACCATGACCATTGAAAATAAACAGGCCACGGTCACCGGCTGATAACGCCTTGAAGTCTTGCCTGAGTTGTTGCTCCAGTTCTGTACGCCGTGTCGGGCCTCGGACATTGTCTATACGGTGATTTCGATAACTCAGGCCGTTGTCGTAGGCCGCGTTGTAGATCATGGACAACGGTTGAAGAGAGGTACCCTCAGCGTCTATTGGCTGCCAGGATTTAACGTCCTTGACCTCCTGCTCATCACCATCTGTAAAAAAAACACTTAAATCCCTGTCGTCCTTATTATGTGATGCTTCCTTGATCACTGAACTGGCCCAAAGTACATTTTTTTCTATTTGTGCCTGGGAACTGCCAAGGTCATAGCCCCCACCAACAATCCAGGCATGATCGCGCGCCTGAACAGGTGCGCTCGTCAAGAACAATATAACCACCAACCCTATCAGCTGATTTTTATTACTCAACATCTTGTTCTCCAGTATCCAGTCGTCCTTCAATACAGTCAGCAATATTCTTAAGACAATCGGCTGACTTGATATCATGGCAGGTAAGTTTATCGTATACCCGTAGACGGGCACGACTACGCATGATCACTGATAACAGGGTATGGCCTGCGCCCGCGATGCCCGTCAGCCGCATGGGTAAAACAGGCACCTCTGCCTGCTGTGCCAGCCATGCGACCCCCCCTTTCAATTTTCGAGGCGGATCGCTATCAAGGTGTATCTTGCCATGTGGAAACAGTGCAACCACTTCCCCATCATTAAGACTGCGCATGGCCTCCCTTAATGCTTGCTCGGGACGACCTTTTCGCTCTACCGGGATACAACCCACTCCACGGAACAACCATTGCAAACCAAAACGCTCGTATTCTTCTCGCGCAATCATGAAACGCAATGGCCGTTTAGTTGCTGCAATCATCAATAACGGATCCAGACCTGATACATGGTTACACACAACCAGGCAGCCGCCTTTTTCAGGTAATGGCACAGGGTCATGTCTTAAACGATGAAAGTGACGACACATAAGCAGGTTCAAACCGTCCAGGCAAGCAAAGCCAACGCCACCCCAATGCGCCTCACTATGACGATAACCAAGATATAGTATTGCGACGACGAGCAACAGGATAAAGATGATGCTATAGGTCAATATACCGGGTTCAGATAGCACCATAAGGCAGACTATTTCTTGTAGTTTTTTCGTTTAAAAAGATCATTGCGACGACTAACCAGCCTGTCGAGAAAAAGCAATCCGTCGAGGTGATCGATTTCATGCTGTACCGCGACAGCCTCAAAGCCCTCGCATTCATACTTGACCGGGTTACCGTTACTATCCATTGCCTCGAGACTAATCGAGGTTGCCCTCATCACGTTACCCGTATAATCCGGGACTGACAAACAACCTTCCCTGCCTTTTTTATAGCCTTCCCAGGCAGTGATTTCAGGATTAACAAGTACCATGCAACCGTTGTTTTTATGTTTCGGGTTATTCGAGACATCGACAATCGCGACACGTTGAAAACGGCCTACTTGTGGTGCAGCAATCCCAACACAACCCGGGGCAGCAAGGCGGGTCTCATCCAGGTCTGCTAAAAATTGGCGAAACTCATCGTCAAATACAGTGACCGGTTCACTCGCCTGTTTCAAGGTCGCATCGGGGTAGACAAGGATATCCAGGACAGCCATGGGTCGTGCTACCCAATCAAGGTGTCGATTTCAGTCAGGTTGGTCTCGATACCCCGACCCTTCATAATGGATAACGCCGCCTGCAGACTGCCGACACCTTCAGCGGCGTGGCCTTCAATGTGCATGATATAGATTGGCGCATCTTCGCTACCGGCCACATCTGACTCAAGATCAAGAATATGTAGACCTGATTCGGCCAATGCCCCGGTGACTTCGGAAACGATCCCTGGCCGGTCCGCACCATAAACGCTGATACGCACATCAGGATCGAGGTGTTGGTGGAGATGTGCTTTTATCTTGTCGATATGCAGGTGCAAATCGAGTGATTCGCTAACCGGACTCACCAACTCAATAAGCTGTTTGCTACGACCATCAAACCCGACCATAAGCATAATGGTGAAATTACCACCAAGACGCATCATCGAGGCCTCACCCAGGTTACAACCACCTTCGAACAGGGCATGCGTGAGCTTAGCGACGATCCCGGGGCGGTCTTCACCGACCAGGGTCAACATGTACCATTTTTCCATGCCAGTATCTCCGAACAAACTTGTTGCTATGTTGCGGACAGAAAGGCAGGAAAGCAAGCCTGTCAGGTCTTGCCTGCGATGACCTGTACGACAGAAGCACGGCCAACGTGGTATTTACCCTCGATCACATCTCGCTCAGTCTCCAAGCCATGTTGCCAGTCAAGTCCCACAAGCTCCTGGCGCAAGGCATTGAGCGTCATACAGCGTTCAGGATTGGAAGGCCCACCCGTGGCGAACTCAATCTGTGCAGGTGTATAGGCCTCAAGGATCAGGCAACCGCCTTTTACCAGGCCTTCACTCACACTCGCATGGACCTGCGTGCGCAATTCAACTGGAAGGTGACAAAAGATAGAGACAATACCTTGCCAATAATTCGGTTCGATCACGTACTCAGCAAGGTCGGCTTGAAGGGTTTCAATTTCAACATTATGTTTGTCTGCAAGCTGACGTGCCTTATCGAGCCCAACAGCAGACGCATCTACCGCCGTGACGCGATAGCCCTGTTTGGCAAGAAAGACGGCATTACGCCCTTCGCCTTCGGCAAGGCATAAAACGTTTCCTTTAGGGATGCAGTTGAAATGCTTGGCGAGGAAGTCATTGGCCTCCTCCCCAAAGGTATAACCAGGTTCGGCATAGCGCGCGTCCCAATCCATTAGTTGACCTTATTAATGCAAGGTGGAGTGGGCAAGAAAGATCGTTGCAACGCCCGCGGCAATTAACAACATTTGCTGTGCAGTGACGCGTGCCTCGGTCCGTTTATGTAAGCCAGGAATCAAATCCGCCACCGCGATGTAGATAAAACTCGCTGCGGCGACAGCAAGGACATACGGCACTGCCTGTTCGACCCCTTGCAGACTGTAGTAGGCCGCCACGCCACCAATGACGGTTGTCAGGCTTGCCGCGATGTTGACCATCAAGGCCTTCATCCGGCTATAGCCGCTGTGTAGCAAGATTGAGAAATCCCCAAGCTCCTGCGGTATCTCATGGGTTGCCACTGCTATACTCGTGACGATGCCAAGGTGTATATCAGTGAGGAATGCCGCTGCGATTAAAATACCATCGACCAGGTTATGCATGCCATCGCCAATCAGGATCATGGCACCACGTGCAGCGCCCTCAGTATGAGCATGACTATGATCATGGCTACTTTCTTCACCGTGAACCTCACAGTCATGGGCATGGCAATGACGCCACAACACCATCTTTTCGAGCAGGAAGAACGCCAGCACACCGATCAGAACGGTGAAGGTAATATCGTGGATGTCATCGACCGAGGGGTGGCCCAGCGCATGCGGTAACAAGGCCAGGAAGGCCGCGCCTAACAAGGCGCCAATCGCATAACTGACCATGTGTGGCAGTAGCCGATTACGTGTTGCACCCGGGATGAGCAGGAACAAACCCGCCAGGACGACGCTTAGTACGCCGCCAATCAGGCAAAACAGGATAATCCAGGTCAGTAAACTCATTGTTCAATCATGTCATTATCGTCCGGGAACAGCGCGCATCATACCTGAAGGTATTTGAAAAGCCTATGAAATCAGGTGTGCTGTAACCAAATCATGGTCGCCATGCGCCCACATTGACCGTCGCGACGATAAGAGAAAAATCGCCCAGACTCACTGACCGTACAATATTGTCCACCGAAGATATTTGTCACGCCGACATCCTGCAGACGTCGTCGCGCCACGGCATAGATATCCATATTCCAATGTCCCGGTCGCGTGGCAATAAATGCCGACTCAACATCGTTGGCATGCACAAATACCTCACGTACCTCGTCACCCACCTCAAATGCCCCTGGGCCGATAGCGGGCCCCATCCAGGCCAGTATCTCGTTTCGATCACATCCGGCAGCCCCAGATACGCGCTCCACCGATACCTCCAGGATACCGTCTGCAAGCCCACGCCACCCCGCATGGGCGGCCGCGACATATGACCCCTTCTGAGTACAAAACAACACCGGCAGGCAGTCCGCGGTCATCACCACGCTGACCTTGCCCGTCTCACCCGTCAAACTTGCATCCGCCATTACGGGCGAATGACAGTCACTGGCATCAACGACATGGTTTCCATGTACCTGTTCTAACCAGGCCGGTTCGCCAGGGTATTTAAGGGCTCGTTTTAGTTTCGCCCTGTTCTCCATTACATGGGCAGGATCATCACCGACATGCAGCGCAAGGTTTAAGCTATCAAAAGGCGGCAGGCTGATACCACCTGTACGCGTCGTGCTGTATGCCCTGACACCCTCAGGTGCAGGCCAGTCAGGGATAATGACACCCGGCTCACTCGTAGCCATCATCATTGTGGGCATCCCTGTCATCAGACAATATACGTAGAAGGTTCTGCATATCAGCCGGCAAAGGGGCCGACCATTCGACGGGCGCATTGCTGAGTGGATGCAGGAAACCCAGTCGTGCGGCATGCAAGGCCTGGCGTTTAAATGCCCTCAGGGTGGATGTTAATTCATCACTACATTGTGGAGGCAACTTTAAACGCCCCCCGTAGACCTGGTCGCCAACCAGTGGATACCGTATGTGAGCCATGTGGACGCGAATCTGGTGAGTACGGCCTGTTTCTAATTGAACCTTGATATGGCTATGGGCACGAAAACGTTGTTCAACTCTATAGTGCGTCACCGCGTGTTTACCACCGCTGACCAGTACTGCCATATTTTTTCGGTTTACCGGGTGTCGTCCCATCGGCGCTTCGACGGTTCCGCCTGCAGTCATGACTCCCGTGACAATCGCCTCGTATTCACGCTTTACCTCACGCGCCTGTAAGCGCTCCACCAAAACTTTATGGGCAGTTGGAGTCCGTGCGACGACCAACAACCCGGTGGTATCTTTATCCAGACGATGAATGATCCCACTGCGTGGCACTTCGGCCAGCTCAGAGGCATGGTGTAAAAGTCCATTAACGAGGGTGCCACTTTCATTTCCTACCGCAGGATGAACGACCATGCCAGCGGGTTTGTTGACCACCAGGATCGCCTCGTCTTCAAACACAATCTCGACAGGGATATCTTCAGCCTGCCAGTCGACGACCGCCTCGTGTTCGACCTCAACAATCACGGTTTCATTGCCGTACAGTTTATCCTTTGGTCGCAGCACCTTGCCGTCAACCCGTACTTTGCCGGCCTTTATCCATTGCTGCAGACGTGCGCGCGAATAATCCTGGATCAACACGGCCAGACCCTGATCAAGCCGTTGACCTGCCATATGAGGGGGTATTTGCAATGTAATAGCGTCTGGATCGCTCATGTTTTTGTTTTGTCCGGCCAAATGGCGCACAATACGCCTGTTCGAGTATTTTACACAGGAAATCTTACGATCATGCGCATTTTTGGCCTCTTCATTGTTCTCAGCCTCGCTTTAAGTGGCTGTTCACTGGTACCGGAACAAATCGATGTCACCGAGAACTGGTCTGCGAGTAAATTTTATGCTGAGGCAAAGCGTGCCCTCGGTGACGGCGACTTCGAGACCGCCATCAAGTACTTCGAACAACTCGAGTCCCGCTTCCCTTTTGGTAAATATGCCCAGCAGGCGCAAGTCGAGATCGCCTACGCTTACTATAAATATGACGAACCTGAGTCAGCGCTGATTGCAGCAGATCGTTTTATCAAGTTGCACCCGCGTCACCCCAATGTGGACTATCTCTACTACCTGAAGGGGCTGGTGAACTTCAATGCCGGGAAGGATCTGATTTCCAAGTACCTGCCTCAGGATCCCACCCAACGCGACCCCGGCACAGCACGTGCATCATTTGATGATTTTGGCACCCTGATCCGGAAATACCCGGATAGTAAATATGCCGAAGATGCCCGTCAACGCATGCTGTTCCTGCGTAACAATATCGCCGAATATGAAATCCACGTAGCAAATTACTACATGAAAAGGCAGGCATACATCGCGGCCAGTAACCGCGCCAAGTACGTCGTAGAGAATTTTCAGAAAACCACGGCCGTCCCCAAAGCACTATTGGTTATGGTCAATGCTTACAATGCAATGGGGTTAAACGACCTGGCGAATGATGCAAACCGCGTATTGCAGAAAAACTACCCGGGTTACCGGGCCAACCGTTCTACAGAAACAGTGACAAGGACGATTAAATAGCGTCCTGACCGGTTTCGCCAGTACGAATTCGAACAACCTCTTCGACACTGGTCACGAAGATTTTGCCATCACCAATTTTGCCTGTCCGTGCGGCATCACTGATCGTTTCAATACAACGATCAACCTGGTCTTCAGCAATAACAACCTCAAGTTTTACCTTCGGCAAAAAGTCGACAACATACTCCGCACCTCGATATAACTCGGTATGGCCTTTCTGACGACCAAAACCTTTGACCTCGATGGCGGTCATCCCTGTGATACCGACTTCAGACAATGCTTCACGAACATCGTCGAGTTTAAATGGCTTGATGATTGCCTCAACTTTTTTCATTATTTTCTCCGTTTATCCCGGTCATATCCCATGCCAGTACCCCGGTAGGCCTGAGTTCAGCGTTTATGCTGCCACAAACCGCCGACGCTAGCCACATTTTCCACTGCGATATTTCGATGTTATTGGATAGCGCCTGTCCCTGCCAAATGCTTTCTCGGTAATCCGTACCCCTGGCGCGGCCTGGCGACGCTTGTATTCATTGCGATCGACCATCGTGATCACCCTTGCGACAATTGCCTCGTCATAACCCTCGGCAACGATCTCTTCGAGGGTTTTATCCTGCTCTACATACAGGGCAAGGATGGGATCCAACACTTCGTAGGCCGGTAAACTGTCCTCATCTTTCTGATCCGGGGCGAGCTCAGCACTCGGCGGGCGGTCAATCACCCGCTGCGGAATAACCGGCGAAAGTGTATTACGGTAGTTAGACAAGCGGTATACCAATAATTTAGGGACGTCTTTGAGGACATCGAAACCGCCTGCCATATCACCGTACAAGGTCGCATAACCAACGGCCATTTCACTCTTGTTACCGGTTGTCAGGACAATACGCCCTTTCTTATTGGCAATGGCCATCAACAATACCCCGCGGCAACGGGCCTGTATATTTTCTTCCGTTGTATCTACTGCCAGCCCCTCAAATTCTTCAGCAAGACTCTCGAGAAAAGCATTGAATGGCTTTTCAATCGGTATCACCTGGCATGGGATCCCCAGAGCCTCGGCCTCTGCAATGGCATCATCAATACTCATGTCGGCGGTATAGCGGGAGGGCATTGAAACGGCCTCAACCCGTTCAGACCCCAGTGCATCAACCGCGACAGCCAGGCTCAATGCCGAGTCAATCCCACCCGACAGGCCAAGCACCACACCCCGAAAACCATTCTTGTTGACGTAATCACGCACCCCAAGCACGAGGGCCTGGTAGGCACTGGCATCCTCGGTTGGCAGATCAGCAATGACTGCCTCTTGAGGTTCGACACTGCCATCGTCATGAATAGAGAAATCGACCGGGTAGAGCTTTTCTTCAAACAGGGGCGCACGCTGAGTGATTTCTCCCGTGGCATTCACCACCATTGAACCACCATCAAAGACCAGTTCGTCCTGACCACCAACCAGGTTGACATAAACAATCGGCATGGCGGTTTCTGTTGCACGTTCGTAAAGCACGGTTTCGCGTAATTCATGCTTGTTCAAATGGTAGGGGGACGCATTCAGATTCAACATCAGCTTAGCGCCGGCATCCGCAGCCTGCTGTATTGGCGCAGACATCCATATGTCTTCACATACCGTGACAGCTACGGGCACACCCTTGATGTCCACGATACATGCTACTGCGTCACCAGCGACGAAATAGCGTTTTTCATCAAACACGCTGTAATTGGGCAAGTGCTGTTTGTGATAACTGCCGATAAGGTGACCATCGCGAATGACGGTTGCCGCGTTGAACAAACCATCACGCTCCTTGCTCGGATAACCAAGAATGACGTCAATACCTGAAATTGCCTGCTTAACGCGCTCCAGGCCGCGCACCGTATCTATGGTCAGGCCAGGGCGCAGCAAAAGATCTTCCGGTGGGTAACCGGTCAGGGTCAGTTCAGGAAAGACAATCGCATCGGCCTGCATTTCATCGCGTGCCTGGACGGCTGCGCTGATCACACGCTCAGCATTGCCATCAACATCACCAACGGTCATGTTGAGTTGGGCCATTACGATCCGTAATGTCTGGCTCATCGACGTTACCCTGCCTGCCTATCCAGCCTGGATAACTTCGAGCATACGCACACCAATATCGGCCGGTGAACGCGCAATGCCTACGCCAGCCGCTTCGAGTGCGGCAAATTTTTCTTCTGCCGTGCCCTTACCGCCAGCAATAATGGCGCCGGCGTGCCCCATACGTTTACCTGCGGGTGCTGTCATGCCGGCAATGTAGGCCACCACCGGCTTGCTGACATGTGCCTTAATGTATTCGGCCGCTGCTTCTTCTGCACTGCCACCAATTTCGCCGACCATGACAATCCCTTGTGTCTGAGGGTCATTTTCAAACCGCTCCAGGCAATCAATAAAGTCCATGCCGTGGATTGGATCACCGCCAATACCAATACAGGTACTCTGGCCCAGGCCATTCTGCGTTGTCTGGTGGACGGCTTCATAGGTCAAGGTACCGGAACGCGACACAATACCGATCTTACCCTTCTGGTGAATAAAGCCCGGCATGATGCCAATCTTGCATTCACCCGGGGTAATCAGCCCTGGGCAATTCGGGCCAATCAACTGGGCATCATAATGCGCCAGTGCGGCCTTGACCTTGAGCATATCAAGTACCGGGATACCTTCTGTAATACAGGCAATCACCTTAATGCCGGCATCGGCGGCCTCAAGGATGGCATCGCCAGCAAAGGCCGCGGGTACATAGATCATCGTTGCCTCGGCACCGGCTTCATCGACGGCCTCGCGAACGGTATTAAATACGGGCAAGTCCAGGTGCTGTTGACCACCTTTGCCCGGTGTCACGCCACCCACCATCCTGGTTCCGTATTCAATGGCCTGCTCGGAATGGAAACTGCCCTGCTTGCCGGTAAAGCCCTGGCAGATAACCTTGGTATCCTTGTTAACAAGAATGCTCATGCGGCACCTCCCTGGACAGCAGCCACGGCTTTACTGGCCGCATCGGCAAGGTCATCACCGGTAATAATCGACAAATCACTCTGGCTGAGTATTTCCCGGCCTTGTTCCACATTCGTTCCCTCCAGGCGAACAACCACCGGAATCGAAATACCGACTTCTTTAACCGCGCGAATAATGCCTTCGGCGATAAGATCGCAGCGCACAATGCCACCAAATATATTCACCAGGATGGCCTCAACCTTTTCATCTGAAAGGATCAACTTAAACGCCTCAGAGACCTTCTCAGCACTTGTACCGCCCCCCACATCGAGGAAGTTTGCAGGCTCGCCGCCGTGCAACTTAATCAGGTCCATTGTCGCCATGGCCAAACCGGCACCGTTTACCAGGCAACCGATGTTGCCATCAAGACTGATGTAATTCAGACCAAATTGCTGGGCATGATGTTCTTTTTCGTCATCCTGGCTGGCGTCGAGTAACGCGGTAATATCTGAGTGGCGATAGAGGGCGTTATCATCAAAATTGATCTTTGCATCCAGGGCCATCAATGCGCCATCTGTCGTGGTGATAAGCGGGTTGATTTCAACCAGTGAACAATCCTTCTCACGATACAATTGATACAAGCCATGCATAATCTTGCCAAGCGCCTTGATCTGATCACCATTCAAGTCGAGACCAAAGCCAAGTTCACGCACCTGGTATCCCTGTAGGCCCGTTACCGGGTTAATTGTTACGGTGAGGATTTTTTCCGGCGTCTTGGCCGCGACTTCTTCAATGTCCATGCCGCCTTCCGTAGAAGCCATCATCACCACGCGCTTGGTGGCGCGGTCAACCAGCATGCCAAAGTACAATTCGCGAGCGATCGTGCTGGTTGCTTCGATTAATAAGGTATTAACCGGCTGACCTTGTGCGGTCGTTTGATGGGTAACCAGGTGAGTCCCCAGCAGGGCACTGCTGATTTGTTCAACCTCTTCAACATTCGCCGCACGCTTGACCCCGCCAGCTTTGCCACGGCCACCGGCATGTACCTGTGCCTTAACCATCCAGCCATCACTGTCTATGCCTCTTGCGACCGCAACCGCCTCTGTTACCGATGTCGCAGGAGAACCTGCCGGCACAGCGATACCGTAATCACGAAATAACTGCTTGGCCTGAAATTCATGTATGTTCATGCGTTACTCTTTGAGTTTAAATGACGATGTCCGTAAAAAGCTGCCATATTCTCCAGCAAATGGCGTGCAGACGCAAAGCACGATATTATGCACTGCATTGAGCCCATTTTATCTATAATTATGAATTTGTTCCGTATTATTCTTGTTGCACTTGCCGTCTGGATTATTATCCGCATCTGGCAGAACCATCGTGCGAAATCCAGGTCACTGGACCGCAAGCCGACCAACAAGGCCATCTCGACCATGGTGCCTTGTGCCGTCTGTGCCATGCATATTCCCGACACTGAAGCCATTAAACGCGGTGACAAGTACTACTGTTCGCAGCAGCACCTCGATGAGGATAGCTGATCACCGCTCCGTCCTAAGAGAATCTGCGCTACTATTGAAGGCATGGCGGCGCTGGATATGACCAATATGACGACTGCAAACCCTGCTTCCGAGCTGGGCTGGCAACCTCTGCGCCTGTTTAACCTGTACCGCCTGACACTCGCCGGACTGTTCCTGACCCTGTTCATCAGTCCCGGGACATTTACAGGCCTTGGCAGTGACCAACCGGGACTTTTTCGCTATGTCATCACCTTTTACCTGATGACCAGCATATTCTTTAGTTTTGCCATCAACCAGCGTTGGTTGCCCTTTACACTGCAACTTCACCTCCACATTGCAACAGATGTCATCGCTTTGACATTACTCATGCATGCCAGTGGTGGCATTACCAGTGGCCTGGGCACACTGCTTATTATCAGTGTCGCCAGCGGCAGTATCCTGACCTCGCGGCGTATCGCGGTGCTGTTCGGCAGTGTGGCAACCATCGCCATTCTTGCCCAGGAAAGTTATGGCGTGTTGGTTAACACACATGGCGACACCCACTACACTCAAACCGGCATCCTCGGTGCAACCCTGCTTGCAACCGCAATCGTTGCAAACTTGCTGGCACGGCGCAGTGTTGAAAGTGAGGCCCTTGCCCGGCAACGTGGCCTTGACCTTGCCAACCTCGAACAGCTCAATGACTACATTATTCAACACATGCAGACAGGCATCCTCGTTATCGATAAAGACGACAAGGTGCGATTGATGAATGAATCTGCGCGCCGGTTGCTCAACTTGTCTCGAGATGCGCAGACCACGCCATTAGAAAATATATCGCTTGTCCTGCAGGATCAGTTAATGGTCTGGCAGGAAAACCCTGAAATCGACGCCATCACATTCCGTTCCTCAAAGACCTCACCTGAAATACAACCCCGTTTTGCACGGCTTGGTGGCAAGGAAAATGCTGGTACATTGATCTTCCTCGAAGATACCACCGCCATGGCACAACGCGCACAACAGTTAAAACTCGCTTCACTTGGTCGCCTGACAGCCAGTATCGCGCATGAAATCCGTAATCCACTGGGCGCGATCAGTCATGCCAGTCAATTACTTGGTGAGTCGCCGGCACTTGAACAGGCCGACCAGCGATTGACACAAATTATTGATGAACACAGCCAGCGCATGAATCGCATAATTGAAAATGTCATGCGCCTGAGTCGACGCGATCGTGCACAACCCGTTTTATTTACCATGAATAGCTGGCTGGACAGCTTTGTTGAAGATTTCTTGCGCAGTGAACAAGTCGATGCCGATGATATCGCGATTGCTGAAGACACCATGGATATCGAGATCCGTATGGACCCCAGCCAGTTGCACCAGGTCGTCTGGAACCTGGTGCGTAACGGCCTGCGCCATAGCAATGATTATACCGGGCACCCCAAGGTCATTCTCAGCGCTGGGGTATCTGGCGATGATGAAAATCCCTACCTGGATATTATCGATCACGGCAACGGTATTTCTCCTGAGCAATCGCTTAATATCTTCGAACCGTTTTATACAACAGAGAGTACAGGTGTCGGTTTAGGGCTTTACATTGCACGTGAACTCTGTGAGGGTAATCAGGCTAGACTTGATTACATCAGGATGCCTGAGGCGGAGGGTGGCGGCAGCTGCTTCCGCATCACATTTGCTGACAGAAGAAGAAAACAAATCACCTGACTATGGAACGTTACCTGGCCCTTATCGTCGATGACGAACCCGATATCCTTGAACTGCTGGAAATGACCCTGGCAAGGATGGATATTGACTGTCGCAGTGCTCAAGACCTCGGTACTGCGTATACACTACTCGAGAATAATGCGTTTGATCTGTGCCTGACAGATATGCGTTTGCCTGATGGCGATGGCATTGAACTGGTCAAATTTATTCAACAGTCCTACTCCAATATCCCCGTCGCGATGATCACCGCACATGGCAATATGGAACTTGCCATCAACGCACTCAAGGCAGGCGCCTTTGATTTTGTTTCCAAACCTGTCGACCTGGGTATTTTGCGAAACCTGGTCAATACGGCGTTAAAGCTCTCCAGTAAATCTGCGGCAGGTATGACTGCGGCTAAGAAGACAAGTGCGCCTGCACACACTGATGAGCTGGAGATTGAACAACAGCTGCTTGGTGAATCAGATGCCGTCATCAAAACCCGTGCCACCATCATAAAACTGGCCCGCAGCCAGGCGCCTGTTTATATAAGTGGTGAATCAGGAACAGGAAAGGAACTCGTTGCCCGGCTTATCCATGGCAAAGGACCGCGGGCCGAACAACCCTTTATCCCCGTCAACTGTGGTGCTATCCCACAGGACTTGATGGAAAGCGAATTTTTTGGTCACAAAAAAGGCAGTTTCACCGGTGCAGTCGCCGATAAGGATGGCCTTTTCCAAGCCGCAGACGGTGGTACCTTGTTCCTCGATGAAGTCGCTGAATTGCCATTGCCCATGCAGGTGAAACTACTGCGTGCCATCCAGGAAAAGTCAGTCCGACCCATCGGCGGACAACAGGAAGTCACCATTGATGTCAGGATCCTGAGTGCCACGCATAAAAATCTTGCCAAGCTGGTTGAAGACGGTGACTTCCGACAGGATCTTTTCTACCGCATCAATGTCATTGAGCTTCCCGTCCCCAGCCTACGTGACCGCCCAGGTGATATCCCGATACTCGCCAATCATATTCTCGATCAGCTTGGAGACATGCAAGATAGTTTGCCACTGCTCGGCAGTGATGCCTTGAATGCACTGAACAATTACCATTTTCCTGGCAACGTACGCGAGTTGGAAAATATCCTCGAACGCGCGATGACCTTGTGTGAAGGAGATGTGATCCATACCGATGACCTTCAATTACCAGCCCCTGTTGAGAGCAACCTCGATCCAGTAGTTGCTACCAGCGAGAAACCTCTCGCTGAGCACGACCCTGATATACCACTCGAAGATTACCTCGGTAATATTGAAAAAGAAGCCATCATGCAGGCACTCGAAAAGACTCGCTATAACAAAACGGCGGCGGCAAAATTACTCGGTATCACTTTCAGGGCATTACGTTACAAACTCAAAAAACTCGACCTGGAATAATCTATCTTTAAATGCACGCGAGATGGATAGGTCTGATATAACCCCTCACAGTTTACATGCCTATATTTAGATACAGTCTTTTCCTACACACTGGTTGACAATATGTGACGCAGCGCGTCACATGGGTGCGTGACAAATAGCGCGACAAGTATAGTAATTCAGTATTTCCTTATTAAATTTACTACGCGCGATTGATTATTTATCCATCTATTTTCAACAAGTTAAGCACGCATTTCACTTGATTCCAATTGTCGATGTTGGATCTGGCACAGCACTTGCTCTAATCACGGGTAAGGAATGGACTCACACCCGCAGCGGGATGTGAATTTTCAGACCGCTGCTATACTTGTCAGACTTTATTAGGGCTTAAGGCACTGACAAGAATGTACATAACACAACCTTAAAGTTTAGGAGATATAAAATGAAATCAATGCAAAAGGGTTTTACACTTATCGAACTCATGATCGTGGTCGCGATCATCGGTATTCTCGCCGCCATCGCACTGCCTGCTTACCAGGACTACACGGTTCGTGCCGAAGTCGCTGAAGGTGTTGTCCAGGCCAGTGCTGCTAAAGCAACCATTGCTGAGAACTTTGCTAGTGGTGTCGCTGATGAATGTGCCGGCGTTTCAACAGGTACACTCGGTATCACCACGCTTACTTGTACTGGTGATGGCGTAGTCGGTATAAGTGTTGCGGCTGCGCAAACTGTAGCATTCTCACTAACACCCACATCAACTGCATCAGGAACAACTTGGGCATGTACCTCAGCAAGTACTGTACATAAGTATGTACCTGCTGAATGTCGTGTTGCTCCGTAATACATTAAGCATAAGCTTCTATTAAGAGGGACCGCTTCGGCGGTCTCTTTTTTATGCCTTGAATTTACGTCATAAGTTACCCTGTGTTTTTATGCGGCCATCAGGAACGTGATAGTTTTATCTAACAGGTTGTTCGGAACAATAAATAAACAACATAGGAAACTCATCTACACAAGGGTAATGAAGATGTTATCCTCACCTTAAACACAGCCGACTTCATTCATGGCAATGCAAAAAAAAGAATATAACATTCTGCATGTTTTTAACGACCCAAAGTTTTCAAAGGGCTTCTTTGAATTCCTGAACAAGCATCACTACAATCTTGAGAAAGATTTCTTATTTCATTATCGATGCACTGATTCAACTTGTCATCATTTTGGAATGAACAAGATCTTTGCAAAACATTTTTTTTCACCTATTGCTAACCTGGCAATGCTGAGGCCTCTATTTCACTCCAAGAAAATAATCATACACTCTATGGCTTCACCGTTTTTATTAGTTTACCTATATCTTTTTCCTCGTCTTATCAAAAAAACATTCTGGGTTATATGGGGAAAAGATTTATATTTCTACAAAACACTAGAAAGAAAGCATATACATCATGAAGTATATGAGTTCTTCAGACGTAGAGTGCTAAGAAAAATACCACACATAATTACATTTCTTGATGGTGATTATGAACTTGCAAAGGAATGGTATGGTTCAACTGCGAAGTTGCATAAATGCTTCATGTATCCAAGTAATCTATACCAGGATTCACCTACACCGATAAAGGATGATGACCTGACAGTTATTCTCGTCGGTAATTCAGCTGACCCCAGTAATAATCATTTAGAAATATTTAGCCGACTTGAGAGTTTCAAAGATGAAAATATTAAACTTATAACACCTCTTTCATATGGAGATGAAAAGTATGCAAAAATCATATCAAAAGAAGGAAAAGAAATATTCGGCAATAAATTCATCCCTATAAACTCATTCATTCCTCCAGACGAATACCTCTCCTTATTATCAAGTGTTGATATAGGTTTGTTTGCGCACAAACGACAGCAGGCCATGGGAAATATCACTACATTGCTTGGTATGGGAAAAAAGGTATATATGCGAAATGATATTTCTTCATGGGGCTTATTCAAAACTATGGGGGTTAATGTCTATGATATTAATGAATTTGATATTAAACAATTATCAGAAACAGAAAAATCCGTGAATATTGAGAAAATCAAAGCATATTTTTCTGAGGATGAATTGATTAAACAGTGGCATGAAATTGTGGCTACGGAAATATAGACAAATCAATAATTATGTAAGCTCAATTTAAATATCTTTAGACTAAACAGAAATCATATGTAACGGAGTACTACCATGGCATTTATTGACAGGAATAAACTACATGAAATGGGTTTTCTATCACTTGGGAAGAATGTAAAAATAAGTGATAAAGCATCAATATATAATATTGATCAAATAAAAATCGGTGATAACTCACGTATTGACGACTTTTGTGTTATCTCCGGTAAGGTTTCAATAGGTCGCAACGTCCACATAGCAGTCTTCTGCAATCTTGCCGGTGGTGAGAAGGGCATAACTATAGAGGACTTTTCAGGTCTTGCTTATGGGGTTCATGTTTTTTCCCAAAGCGATGACTACTCAGGAAGGACTCTGACAAACCCTACTGTTCCAGATGAATTCAAAAAAGAAACGAAAAAGTCGATTTTAATTTGCAAACATTCAATCGTAGGTACAAATTCGCTAATTTTTCCGGGTGTTGTGCTCGCTGAGGGTACCGCTGTAGGCGCAATGTCCGTCGTAACAAAGTCAACCGAAGAATGGTCAATCTATACAGGACATCCAGCAAAGAAAATTAAATCTCGACGACGCGACTTATTGGAGCTAGAAGTAAAATACCTCGATGGAGAATATATTCAACACTGACGTCAATGCTTATCTACACTTTACGTAGAAATGGAACAAATGATAGACCAACAATATCTTGAAGTATAAGCCAGAACCGTGTCAGCACCGCTATTGTAACCAGCTGCGCTACTGAATACTCAGGTAACACTATAGTTGACACTGAAACGAACAATGCCTCTCTAACCCCTATTCCGGCTGGAACAATAAAAGCAATTATGCCACCTATCCAGGCTACGGTGAGTAAAATAATATAAATCGCAGCCTCTTCAAAGGAAAATCCGAATACAGCATCTAGCATCAGGACATATGCCAGTACATACATAGAGCAAAATAGGACATAAAAACATATGCCCGCAGCATAAGTAGTTGATGATTTAGCTACTCTGCCTAAGAGTTCTGAATTAGAAAGTTTGAGAGGTAAATAGTAAATAATAGTGTTAACAATATTTCCCTTATACAATAAAACAAATACGATCAAACCCAATCCAAATACAAAGACTGCCAAAAACAAATATTCAAAATACAAGTACAATGACAGAGCCAATACACTTGTCATAAAAATTATACTAATCATTATTTCTATATTTGCTAATAATATCCCGCGTGCGTTTGCCCCCCCCACCACATGAGATATTTGGTATGCAATTGTCCAAATTTTTCCGGGTATATATTTTGTGATCTGCCCTACAAAAAACATTCTTAACGCTACCGAATCACACACATTAACGCCATGCTTTACAAGTAACTGATTAAACAAAAACGCCATTAGAATATTGCATGCAGTCGCAATAATCATAGATGAGACAAACATCCCCCGATCAATATTTCCTAGAATCCCCGAAATATTAGCCCAACTTTCATAAGCTAAGACCAAGATAAAATATAGCCCTGCTAATAGCAGCACCCATCTTATCGCCGTCTTATATTCACGATATTTCTTTACCAGTATCAACGACCTAATATCCTTACTATGCTATCAAATATAGATTTCATCTTGTCGATTGGTTCCAGTCATATATCGCACTGGTAATATAAGCAACTTCTTCTTCTTTTAGTTCTGAAAATATTGGTAACCTTAAGATTGTGTCAGAAGCATTAATTGTATGTATCAATTCACCTATACTTTTTGAATATTGTTTTCCGGCAGGCGAATTATGGAGTGGTATATAATGAAAGACGCTATGAATACCTTTTTCTTTTAAATATACAATAAGGCTGTCACGTGCTTTCTTACTATTTAGCAAAATATAGTACATGTGGGCATTGTGCTGACATTCATCTGGGATAATAGGTCGACGTAGTATGCCCGATGCTTCTAAGCCTTTAAGTTGATTGTGATAAAGATCCCACACATACAAACGACGTTGTGTAATAGCCTCAGCTTCTTCCATTTGCGCATACAAAAATGCCGCAATAATCTCACCTGGTAAGAATGAAGAACCTATATCAACCCAGGTATATTTATCCGCCATTCCACGAAGAAACTGTGATCTGTTAGTTCCCTTTTCCCTGATAATCTCTGCACGCTCAGAATATATCTGGTTATTGACTAATAATCCGCCACCTTCTCCTGAAATCACATTTTTAGTTTCATGAAATGAATATGTTCCAAGATCGCCAATTCCACCAAGAGGCCTACCTTTATATGTTGACTGAACACCCTGGGCTGCATCTTCAATTACAATCAGATTATACTTATTAGCCACCTCCAAAATCTTATCCATTTCACAGCCAACGCCAGCATAGTGCACGGGTAGAATTGCTTTTGTTTTATCTGATATTGCACATTCGATAAGACTTTCATCTATATTTAATGTATCAGGACGTATATCAACAAAGACTGGCACAGCCCCTCTTAAAACAAATGCATTTGCTGATGAGACAAATGTATATGAGGGCATAATCACCTCATCACCAGGCTCAATTTCAATTAGGATTGCTGACATTTCCAATGCCGCCGTACATGAATGAGTTAACAAGGCTGAACTTGAGCCCGCACACTTACTCATCCAGTTATTGCATTCGTTGGTGTAAAAGCCATCACCAGAAAGGTGGCGCCTGGAATGAGCATCCGCAATATAGTGAAGCTCTTTCCCAGTCATATATGGCTTATTAAATGGTATTTTCATAATACAACCACTTCATGATTTTAATTTTTCTGCGGTGTTATGACCGACAGCCTGAGCTTTTAAAGAAATAAGTTCCAGTTAACTATAGTACCCCTTACCCTTACTTCGCCTAAAACATCATAGCGTTTCAATTTTTTCTTACAGGTACTTCATCATATATACACTCTCATTAATAATATCCCTGACCTCACTCCTAATTGGCGACACATCTAAAACAACCATGTATTCTGAGAAATACATAAATATTTGTGACACATCAACACTTTATACAATACAGTATAGTTACTACTATGTACTTTTATCCTTATTATTCAACTACAATATGATATATCTATTGCTTTCGTACACTGTATAAAACTTAGTCCAGCCGATTTCTTTTGTGACTTATTGGGAACAAACATCGAAAAATGTTAAGTAAAATACGAGCACTATTGGAACCCCTTTCCATAACACCTATTCATCCTCAGTGGCTGGCAAAAAAAAATGATTATGTCTTGTATAGTTATTTAAAAAACATTGTTAGCAATCACACAATTTTGGATATCGGCTGCTTTAATAAATGGACTAAAAACTATGTACCTGAAACGTGTTTCTACATCGGCCTTGATTATTATGCTACTGCCTTTAATTGGTACAACAGTATTCCCGATATATATGGCGATGCATTAAAGCTACCATTCAAGGAAGAGACAATCGATACAGTATTGCTACTAGATGTGCTCGAACATCTACCAGATAGCAATACTGCCTTATCTGAGATAAATCGCGTACTTGTTTCAGGTGGAGAACTAATAGTAAGAATTCCTTTTTTATACCCGTTACATGACGAACCTTTGGATTTCGTTCGTTACACTACCCATGGTCTCCGCAAACTTGCAAATAGGAATGGCTTTACAATTGAGCGATGTAAATCTACCGGTCACCCTACTGAAACAGCTGCCTTGCTCACAAACATTGCGCTTAGTAAAACCATCATTACATGGATTAAAAATAAAAATCCCTTGGCTATCTTCATTATAATATTACCTATCTTCATAGTTGCTTCTAATCTAACAGCAAGACTTTTTTCGCTATTTAGCAAAAAAGACAGTTTTATGCCATATAGCTACCTACTAGTGTTACGAAAAATTTCTAGTAACACCTCTGAATAAAGAATTCAGCTGTTGTCCTTAAAATGTAATGTTTAAGTACCGAGTCTATCTATTCAGTTGAAAACATACGCAATCCCAACACACGGTATTGGCTCAGCGATAGCTAGTACCTGATCAAGTTTTTCTATTAGTGAATACTGAATAAACCAAACTTGGGTACATATGTTTTCGGCAACCATGCTAATAAAGCATAATACATTGATTTTTATGATGAATAATTTTACTGCACCATTAGTTTTTCTGTTCTATTCTTGGGTATATAGGCCTATTCGTATTTATTTCGAAGAACAAACAATGTTTTTCCAATATTTTTTCTAACTTATTATTCTAACATTTTGTAATTACAGGAATTTAGACTATTATTGCATAGTTGAACCGTATCACAGATACAGTATGGGGAAACCCGTAGAATTATTGAACAATTATGGCAAGTACGAACCCACAAACGAATCTTAGCGGCCTGGCACGCCGGCTCGTACATGATGGCAGCCTCACTGAGGCAGATGCCAGTGAAGCCCATGACAAGGCGCTGAAAAACAAGATCCCGTTTGTTACCCATCTTGTTAAAAACAAGATCCTTGACCCACTCAGTATTGCCAATGCCGCATCCCATGAATTTGGCGTTCCGCTTTTTGACATCAATACGATGGATATGGACTCAGCCGCGACAAACCTGGTAGAAGAAAAGCTCGTCAGGCAGCATCATGCTCTCCCCCTGTTTAAACGGGGTAACCGCCTATTTGTCGCCGTTTCTGACCCCACCAACCTGCAAGCACTCGATGAAATCAAATTCCATGTAGGTGCGAATGCCGAAGCCGTACTCGTTGAGGAAGATAAACTTGCTGAAACTATCGACAAGGCTATGGATGCCCAGGATACGAGCCTTGCTGATCTGAACGACAGTGACCTCGATGATCTCGAAATCACTGGCGGCGATGAAGAACCCCAGGATGACGGTGTCGATACCGATATCGATGACACACCCGTCGTGCGCTTTGTAAATAAAGTCTTACTCGATGCAATTAACAAGGGCGCATCAGATATCCACTTCGAGCCCTACGAAAAGATCTACCGTGTACGCCTGCGTATGGATGGCGTCTTGATGGAGGTTGCACAACCCCCTGTGAGCTTGGGTACGCGTCTTGCTGCACGCCTGAAGGTAATGTCTCGGCTTGATATCTCGGAACGGCGCATCCCGCAAGACGGCCGCATGAAAATGACTTTATCCAAGAACAGGGCCATCGATTTCCGTGTTAATACATGTCCAACCCTGTTTGGCGAAAAGATCGTCATGCGTATCCTTGACTCCAGTAGTGCAAAACTGGGTATTGAGGCACTCGGCTATGAAGATGAACAGCGTGCCTTGTATGAAGAAAACCTTGCCAAGCCGTATGGCATGATCCTGGTAACAGGTCCGACCGGTAGCGGTAAAACGGTTTCGCTCTACACCGGCTTGAATATTCTCAATACAGAAGACCGTAATATCTCAACCGCCGAAGACCCCGCCGAAATCAACCTTGCCGGGATCAACCAGGTCAATGTGAATAACAAGGTTGGGCTGACATTTGCCAGTGCCTTGCGTGCCTTCTTGCGACAGGATCCTGACATCATCATGGTGGGGGAAATTCGTGACCTTGAAACAGCCGAGATTGCTATCAAGGCGGCCCAGACAGGTCACCTGGTGTTATCGACCCTGCATACCAACGATGCGCCACAGACCTTGACTCGCCTTGCCAATATGGGTGTGCCACCCTATAACATTGCTTCATCTGTATCGCTGATTATTGCCCAGCGGCTGGCACGCCGACTCTGCACACATTGTCGAAAATCCGTCGATATTCCACGTGAAGCCCTGTTAGAAGAAGGATTCACTGAAGCAGAGATAAATAAGGGCCTGAAGATCTATGGCCAGGTAGGCTGTGATCAATGCAGCGGCGGCTATAAAGGCCGTGTCGGTATCTACCAGGTAATGCCAATATCTGAAGAAATGGGCCGCATTATTATGGAAGGCGGCAACGCCCTGCAACTTGCCGAACAAGCGGCAAATGAAGGCATTGCTGATCTACGTGAATCAGGATTAAAAAAAGTGAAAGATGGTGTTACCAGCCTCGATGAAATCAACCGTGTGACGAAGGACTAAACCATGGCAGCAAAAGCAGCAGATGATATTTTTGTCTGGGAAGGCTCAGACAGGAAGGGATCCAAGGTAAGAGGCGAATCAAACGGTTCGAGTATTGCACTCGTTAAGGCTGAGCTGCGCCGCCAGGGCATCAAGCCCACCAAGGTGCGTAAGAAACCTAAACCCCTGTTTGGTTCGGGTGGTGGAAAGCCAATTAAACAGGCTGATATTGCTGTATTCAGTCGTCAACTGGCAACCATGATGCAAGCCGGTGTGCCACTCGTACAAGCTTTTGAGATCGCAGGTCGTGGACACGATAATCCCAAGATGCAAGACCTCCTGCTGACCATCAAATCAGACATTGAAAGTGGTTCGACACTTGCTGAAGCACTGGCCAAGCACCCTCTACATTTTGACGAACTGTTTTGTAACCTTGTTCAGGCCGGTGAGCATGCAGGTATCCTTGAGGATCTATTGGACAAGATCGCAACCTATAAGGAAAAGATTGAAATCATCAAAGGCAAAATCAAAAAAGCCCTGTTCTACCCAGCCGCAATTATTGTCGTCGCCTTTATTATTACGGCGATCCTGATGATCTTCGTCATACCTGAATTTGCGTCCATGTTTAAAAACTTTGGCGCCGACCTTCCTGCACTCACGCAATTCGTCGTTGATCTGTCCGATGCCTTTGTACAATACTGGTACCTGATATTCGGCGGTATCTTCGGTGTCGGATATTTTTTTATTCAACTCAACAAACGTTCGATTTCTTTCAATCACGCACTACAGCGCCTGTCACTAAAAATGCCTATCTTTGGTACATTACTGGAAAAGGCCGCGATTGCACGTTATGCACGTACCCTATCAACCATGTTTGCTGCCGGTGTACCACTAGTAGAAGCAATGACTTCAGTGGCCGGTGCGGCTGGTAATGTCGTCTTTTCCAGTGCCATTCTGCGTATGCGTGATGAAATTGCGACCGGTCAACAACTAAATGTCTCCATGCGCCAAACCGGCCTGTTCCCAAATATGGTTGTGCAAATGATTGCCATTGGTGAAGAATCCGGTTCAGTAGATGGCATGCTTGCCAAGGTAGCTGATATTTACGAACGGGAAGTTGACGACGCGGTGGATGCCCTCAGTAGTCTCATGGAACCTATCATCATGGTCGTCCTCGGGGTCCTGATTGGCGGCATGGTGGTCGCGATGTACCTGCCTATCTTCAAACTGGGACAGGTCGTATAAGGTTCAACAACGTCCGTCTAAACTAAATTAATAAGAAACTAGCGCGTGCACTGCACGCAGCGGGTACTTCACATGGACATTCTCCTGTTCCTACAGTCACAGCCGATTGCATTTATTGCTCTCGCCCTCGTACTCGGGCTATTGGTTGGCAGCTTCCTGAACGTTGTCATCTGGCGTTTGCCTGCCATGATGGAAGCAGATTGGCAGCAACAGTGTCGAGAATTACTTGAAGGCGAAGGCACTTCCCCTTCGTCTGACGATAAAAAAACTTTTAACCTGAATACCCCGCGCTCTCACTGCCCGAAATGCGGCCATATGATCAAGGCAGTCGAAAATATTCCCGTTATCAGTTATCTCGTACTAAAAGGTAAGTGCTCAGGCTGTGGTACCGCTATCTCGGCACGTTACCCGCTGATTGAGCTATTATCGGGTATCCTGACCGCAATCGTCGCATGGCATTTTGGTTTTAGTTGGCAAGCGGGTGCAGCGATGTTCCTGACCTGGGCCTTGATCGCATTAAGCTTTATCGATATCGATAAACAGTTGTTACCCGACTCCATCACTCAGCCACTTGTCTGGGCAGGGATACTGCTCGCATTTGTGCCCGTTTTTGTCGACCTGCCAACCAGTGTCATCGGTGCGGTTATTGGCTACTTATCTTTATGGAGCATCTTCCACCTGTTTCGCCTGCTCACCGGGAAAGAAGGCATGGGCTATGGTGACTTTAAATTACTTGCCGTCCTTGGTGCCTGGATGGGTTGGCAAATGTTACCCGTTATCATCCTGCTCTCTTCGGCGGTTGGTGCCATCATTGGTATCGCGATGATTGCTCTACTTGGCCGTGATCGGAATATTCCAATACCGTTTGGACCTTACCTTGCTGCTGCAGGATGGTTGGCACTGATTTGGGGACAGGACATCACCGATGCCTATCTTGCTTACAGTGGCCTATAATCCAGGCCTTTTCACCCCTGGTCTTTAACTCGCCAGGAATTCACTATGATGGTCGTTGGCATGACAGGTGGAATAGGTAGTGGTAAATCAACCGCTGCAACGTTGTTTGCCAAGCACTCAGTGCCCATCATCGATACCGATATCATCGCCCGTGAGATTGTCGAACCCGGAATGCCCGCGCATACCGCTATCGTTGAGCATTTTGGTAACGATATCTGCAACGATGACGAAACACTCAATCGCGCCCGGCTCAAGCAATGTATTTTGCAAAATGATACCGACCGTGAATACCTTGAAACCCTACTCCACCCTGAAATACGTGCATCAGTCATTCAAAAGCTCGAAAAGCTTGATGGCTGCTACTGTATCGTCGTCATCCCCTTGCTCGTTGAGAAAGGCAATTACTCCATGCTTCATCGCACCCTCGTCATTGATAGCACGGTCGACAACCAGGTTAGCCGCGCCCAACAGCGAGACCATATGGATATAGCAACCATTGAAGCCATCCTGACCCTCCAGGCCAGTCGTGAACAGCGTCTCGCCCGGGCCGATGATGTCATTGAAAACAATAGTCGGCTGGTTGATCTTGAGGCACAAGTCAGCAAACTGCATGAGAAATACATGGCAATTTGTGACCAGTACCCTTAGGCTGTTCAAGACGCCGTTCTCCTTTATAATGGTCATCTAATACCTGACCGACTTTCCTGACCGGGCATACTAAAGACTGTGACTAAACATATAATCTTTGAGCAACCACTAAATGAACGAGCCCGGACCCTACTCAGGCTTGAGCATTTATTTGCCCAGTCTGATTACTGGTTTAGCGGTGATACGCCCTGGCACAGCCGGGCTGTACTCGATTCCCTGTTCAAGATCCAGGACGTACTCGGACGCTCAGATATACGTAAAGAACTGCTTAAGGAACTTGAACGACAGGTTGTTAATCTTTCACGTCTTGAACAAAATCCAAACGTTGATCGCAATATGCTCAGCAATGTACTCAACGACATTGATGTAATCGTTGATCGCCTGCACGAAATTGGTGGCGCACCGGGACAGGCTTTAAGAGAGAATGAATTTTTAAATACTATTCGTCAGCGCAGTACCATTGCCGGTGGTAACTGTGACTTTGACCTGCCCGCTTTTCATCAATGGTTACTCCTTCCCGCAGAAGAACGTAAACAGGAACTTGAAGGCTGGATACACGACTACCTGCCGCTTCGTGATGCGATTCGCATGATTCTAAGCCTTATACGTGATAGTGCTTCAGCGACTGAGCAACTTGCCGCTGCCGGGTTTTACCAGCAATCATTGGATACAAGTATTCCTTATCAGCTAATCCGGGTCATGCTGCCCGCCGAGCACCCTTGTTTTGCAGAAATCAGCGCCGGCAAACACCGTTTCACGATTAGGTTCTTACACAGTACCGACCGCGCAAAACGCCCTGTACAAAGCGATCAGGATATTCCATTCCTGTTAACCTGCTGCCAACTGTAGGTATTGTTGCTTATGCCTGTCACAGTGAAATGCCCAAGCTGTCAAAAAGATGTCGAGTGGTCTGTATCTTCTGAGTGGAAGCCGTTTTGCAGCGAACGTTGCAGGCTTATCGATCTCGGCGCATGGGCAGATGAAAAATATAAAGTTGCCTCTGAAGAATCCCCCATGTCAGAAGGAATGGGCGAGTCCGAAAACTAACTAGTCACTCGGCCATAAACTGCGGATTGCCGCAATACCCTGTCCACCGGCTGCACGCGCCTGTTGAAGATGATCAACATGCATTCCTCCCAGGGCATAGACAGGGATAGTAACCGAATTGACCATTTTTTCGAACGCCTCCCAACCTAGCGGGACGGCATCAGGGTGTGAGGCCGTGGCTTTTACCGGCGATAACACAACAAAATCGGCACCGATACGCGCTGCCTGCTCGAGATCTTGCGCGTTATGACAGGATGCAACCAACCAGGTATCTTCATCGACTGGCCGCTTAGTGTAGTCAAATAAACGCTGGCTGTTCAGGTGTACGCCATGCGCACCGAGTGCCAGGGCATCTTCAACTGATGCATTCAGAATGCACAAGGCATCGTAACGACTACACAGTTTAATTACCGCCTGTGCATGAGCATGCCAGGTGTCTGCATCGAGTTTCTTTGTGCGCAATTGCACAAGTCGTATACCTGACTGCAATGCCTTATCCAGGCGTAACATAAAGTCATCCAGCGCATCCGGTGCAGGTTCGGGTGTAATCATATAACAATCTGGAAGACGACAGGCTTTCATAATCGGTATATTGGCCTCGGGGAATGTATAGTCCGTAATGTCATCCGGACTGACCCATCTAACCGGCTGCCCTTCTCGACCGTGGGCATCACCCGTAAAATGTTCCACTAGCCAGACATCAAGCAACACTGATTTATCGGGGTAGTCATGATGAATCTTTATCAGTGGCTGACAACCTGTAACGGTAATTCCAACCTCTTCATAAAGTTCCCGTTGCAGTGCCTGTTCGGCCATTTCGCCCTGCTCGACTTTACCACCTGGAAATTCCCACAACCCACCCTGGTGTTTATCGTCTGGGCGTTTGGCAATGAGAATTTCTCCCCGGTTATTCCTTATAACCGCTGCAGCGACATGAATGACTTCTCCGTTCATTACCTGGCCTAGCTTCTGTACTCTGCATTAATCTTCACATAGTCATAAGAGAAGTCACAGGTTTTCACTGTCGCACTGGCATTGCCCCGTCCCAACCGAACAGTGACAGTAACAACATCCTGTTGCATGACGCGTTGACCCGCCTCTTCAGTATAGGACTCCGCCCGACCACCATTACTGACAATACAGACATCATCCAGCATGATCTCGATAGCCTCGATATCCAGATCATCAACGCCAGCCCGCCCAATTGCTGCCAGTATCCGGCCCCAGTTTGGGTCGCCAGCAAACAGTGCTGTCTTGACCAGTGGTGAATGTGCAATCGTAAAACCAACCCGGCTGCATTCGTCTTCATCTTCACCCTGCTCGACAACTATCGTCATCAGTCGTGTTGCACCCTCTGCATCACGCAGCATCGCTTCAGCAAGCTGCTGGCATACCCTGTCTATGGTGGCCGCAAGTAATTCAGCCCCCTCAGAAACAGGATCTGAAATCACGCTGTTACCGGCCCGCCCGGATGCCATCAATACACAAGCATCATTCGTCGATGTATCACCGTCGACCGTAATCCGGTTAAATGATTTATTGACAGCTGATGAAAGAATACCGTTAAGAACGTCTGCATCGACATTTGCATCCGTGCCAATATAGGCAAGCATGGTCGCTATATCCGGACGAATCATACCTGCCCCTTTGACCATACCTGTCACCGTCACTGTCTGGCCATCAAGCTCGAATTGCTCACTGAGCCCTTTCGCAACCGTGTCCGTTGTCATAATCGCCTGGGCAGCATGAAGCCAGTTTTCTTCTGCGAGATTAGCCTGGGCAGCAGGCAGTGCTGCGACAAGCTTGTCTGTCGCAAACGGCTCTCCGATTACACCTGTAGAAAAAACCAATACCTGGTCTGGGTCACAGCTGGCAAGTTCCGCAACGGCCTGGCAGGTTTCGCGCGCGGCCTGCATGCCGGCCTCACCGAGACCTGCATTGGCATTGCCACTATTGATAACCAGGAATGATGGCGATGCACTGAGAAGATGCTGGCGCGAAACAATAACCGGCGCAGCACAAAAGGCATTGCGGGTGAACACCGCAGCCGTCTGAGTACCTTCGGCAAGCTCAATCAACACAAGATCATCACGATCCTGATAGCGAATCCCTGCCTGGGTTATACCGAGCCTGATACCTTTAACGGGCAACAAGTTTTCCGGGGCTTTCAGACCAACTGCCATACATCACCTTCCTGACGAAAAAAGCTGATTATAGACTATCTACCAGGGATGACAGCGAGATTTTTTCTACTTTCTCTAATGAGGTGAAAAAACTTGCCATTGGTTTCATCCAGCGAATGATGACGAGGCGGAAAGAAATTTATTCCCGGAGCTTAGTACATGGATGTACTTATATCGCGAGAGGACAAGGACGTCCGTAGCGATTTACATGAAGGCCATTCTCGCACATCCCTGTGCTCCACGGCATTAGAACATCCTGTTCCTATAAGTGAGCAGTATAAATTTCTTGCCAACAAAGTCAGCGCCGCATGAGGGAAGTAATGCGAGTTTTTTAGAGTTTACCGTGACACTGCTTAAACTTCTTACCCGACCCACAAGGACAGGGTTCGTTACGTCCCACCTTCTGACCACCTCGAACGAAGGGGGCTTCTGCCTTCGGTAGTTCATCTTCTGAAAGGGGTTCTTGATCAGGTTCATCATGCTCAAAATGCATAGAACCCTGCTGGCGACGTTGCTCTTCAACCGCGTGCACATCTTCCTCATCCCGGATCTGCACCCTTGATAGTAAGGAAATCACTTCGTGTTTGATACGTCCAACCATTGCAAAAAACATTTCGAAGGATTCGCGCTTGAATTCCTGCTTGGGGTTTTTCTGCGCATAGCCACGCAAACCGATGCTCTGGCGCAGGTAATCCATTGAAGACAAGTGATCCTTCCAGACTGAATCAAGCACCTGGAGCATAACCTGTTTCTCGAAGTGACGAATTACCTCAGAGCCTGTCAGTTCTTCCTTGTTCTTATAGACATGTTCAGCTTCTTCGATGATTTTTTCACGCAATGTTTCTTCGTGAAGACTGTCATCTGAATCCAGCCAACCTTGTATATCCAGTTTCAGTGAAAATTCACCTTCGAGGTTTTCTTCCAATCCTGGTATATCCCAAAGTTCTTCATCACTTTGTGGTGGGATGTATTCATCAATGACGCTGTTAAAGACATCGTTGCGCATACTCATAACGCGATCAGAAAGGTCTTCTTCGGCCATTAACTCGTTGCGCATTTCATAAATTTCCTTGCGCTGGTCATTGGCTACATCGTCATAATCAAGCAATTGCTTACGCATGTCGAAGTTGTGCCCTTCAACCTTACGTTGCGCATTTTCAATGGCCTTGGTAATCCACGGGTGCTCGATGGCTTCGCCCTCTTCCATGCCAAATTTCTGCATCACACCGGCAACACGATCCGATGCAAAAATACGCATCAGGCTGTCATCTAGTGCAACATAAAAACGGCTGGAACCCGGATCCCCCTGGCGTCCGGCGCGCCCGCGTAACTGGTTATCGATACGCCGTGACTCATGACGTTCGGTACCAATAATATGCAGCCCGCCCATTTCCAATACCTTGTCGTGACGTTCCTGCCAGTCACGCTCATGCGCTTCACGTTGCTGGTCATCAGCGTCTCCGAGCGCTTTCAACTCGGCCTCGAGGTTACCCCCCAGCACAATATCCGTACCACGACCTGCCATGTTGGTTGCGATCGTCACCGCACCTGGACGCCCTGCTTCGACAATAATCTCGGCTTCACGCTCATGGTATTTTGCATTCAACACCTGGTGCTTAACACCGGCCTTTTTCAGCATTGAAGCCAGTAACTCTGATGCTTCAATAGATGCCGTCCCGACAAGTACAGGCTGACCACGTTGCTGGCAATCACGAATATCTTCAATGACCGCCTTAAATTTCTCGGCAGCGGTCAGGAAGATCAGGTCACTGTTATCCGCACGCTGAGTGGGACGGTGGGTCGGTATAACAACCACCTCCAGACCATAGATCTGCTGAAACTCGAAGGCCTCCGTATCAGCAGTACCGGTCATACCAGACAGCTTGTTATAGAGACGGAAATAATTCTGGAATGTAATCGAGGCAACCGTGCGCGATTCATTCTGGATCTTGACGCCCTCTTTTGCTTCTACGGCCTGGTGCAGACCTTCAGACCAGCGACGCCCCGGTGTGGTACGGCCGGTAAATTCATCTACGATCACAATCTCATTATTTTGTACGACGTAATGGACATCACGCTGGAACAAGGCATGGGCACGCACCGCGGAATCGACATGATGCATGAGCATGATGTTCGCTGCATCGTAAAGACTTTCTCCTTCCTCGAGCAGGCCCTCTTTGGTGAGCAATTCTTCAACGTGTTCATGGCCTGATTCGGTCAGTAAGGTCTGGCGCGATTTCTCGTCAACCGTATAGTCACCCTCACCGTCTTCTTCTTCCTGTTTGCTGAGTTGCGGGATCAACTTATTGATCGTCTGGTAGAGATCAGAACTGTCTTCGGCTTCACCAGAAATAATCAGTGGCGTACGTGCCTCATCAATGAGAATTGAATCCACTTCATCCACAATCGCGAAGTTCATCTCGCGCTGCATCTTGTCTTCAATGGAAAACGACAGGTTGTCCTGCAGGTAGTCAAAGCCGAACTGGTTATTCGTACCATAGGTGATATCAGCGTTGTAACTGTCCCGTTTGTCATTCGGGTGCATACCACCGACGATGACACCTACCTTCAACCCAAGGAAGTTATACAACGGTGACATCCAGCTTGAGTCACGTTGAGCAAGATAGTCGTTGACGGTCACGACATGGACGCCATGACCGGATAAAGCATTCAGGTAGGCGGGCAGCGTTGCCACCAGCGTCTTACCTTCACCGGTACGCATTTCTGCAATCTTGCCATCATTGAGAGCCATCCCGCCAACAAGCTGGACATCGAAATGACGCATTCCCATGACGCGTTTACTTGCTTCGCGAACAACGGCAAACGCCTCGGGTAAAATATCGGCCAGCGTCTGACCATCAGCCAGGCGACCACGAAACGCGTCCGTCTTGGCCTGCAAATCGGCATCAGACAATGCAGACATATCATCTTCGAGGGCGTTAATTTTCGCCACGATTTTTAAATAATTTTTGACCAGCCTGTCATTACGGCTGCCAAAGACCTTGCGCAGAAGTTTGCGTACCATAGTAGAAAATGTATAGAAATATTCGTTGTTAAGAACCCTGCTATGGCAGCTTATGCCCTGGCAGGAGCTGAAATCTGAAGCTACTTTATGGGAGTTCGTGACGGAGTGCAACTAACAGATTTTATTACCAAATCAGTCCTTTTATCTGGCGCTGACATACTTGTTAGGGTTGACGTGGCGACCATTCCGCAATACCTCGAAATGCACGTGTGGTCCAGTCGAACGCCCTGTTGAGCCCATTAATGCCAACTTGTCGCCTTTATTGACCTTATCGCCGACCTTGACCAATATCGTCTTGTTATGACCATAGCGAGTCTTGTAGCCATTTCCGTGGCTGACTTCAACCAGGTTACCATAGCCAGAGCGGTCAGATGCCCAGGTGATCACGCCCGAAGCAACAGAAACCACTGCACTGCCTTCTTTGCCAGCAAAATCAACACCCTTATGGTGTTCACGTTTGCCTGTAAACGGGTCATTACGCATGCCATAGTATGATGATGTCCAACCCTTGGTGATGGGCCTGCCTGATGGACGCACAGCTTGCTGTAATTTGCGGTTCATCATCAGGCTTTCCAGCACACCGAGTTGCTCACCACGGTCATCCAGCTGGCGAGATAACTCTTCAAGCTGTTGTATGAAATCTGGCACCTTGACTGACTCCAGTTCAAGACTGCTGGCAGGACCACCCAGAGCAGGCGCAACATCAAAATCGAACTCGCCCTTATCAAGCTTGGCAACTTTTGTTAGACGCCGTCCCAGCGCATCAAGGCGAATTACCCTGGCCTGCATCTTGCCAAGTTGCTGAGACAGGGCATTCAAATGTCGATCCGCTTCATCCAGCGCATGCTCAACTTCATTTTTTTGCTCACTTAATTCTGCACGTAAGGCAGTACTGACCGGATCATTTTCAAGCTGTATCGTGCGTCCATAGTGAAAACCGGTATAGATAAGAGAAGCAGGAATTAACAGTGTTGAGATTGCAATAAGAATCAGCTTGTTACGGGTTAATCTTAGATTACCCACCTGACCTTTGTGCTGTGACAGAAAGACTATATTCATACGTTAACAATACCGGTTATGATATGTTTATTCATATCTTTCAACATTGACTAAGTTCAACCATGGCGAAGAAACAAACAGGTTCACTCCGCTCAGTTAAGACCATCCTGGCCACCGGCCGCCAGGCCGCGCTGCTTGGGCAAAACAGGACCCATCACAGACTTCTTGAAACTGTAAGAGAGTTACTCCCGGACAATTTCAGGTCGCATTGTATTAGTGCCCAACAAATGGAAAACACCTTGCTTGTTCATGCCGACACCTCGACATGGGCAACCAAGCTACGCTTTCAGATCCCGGGTATCTTACCCGCCTTACAGCGCCAGCCTGATCTGCATACGTTGGACAGGTGTGATATTCGCATCCTGCCAAAACAACTTCTCGGGCAAACCACACAATCACTTACCCGTCACATAGACGATATCACTGCTCAGCAAATTCGTGAGCTTGCCTGCGTCATTAGTGATGAAAACCTGCGTAAACGCTGGTTAAAAATTGCTGAGAACACCCCCACATTAGTCGAACAGAAGGACTCTTCCTTCAATGACTAAATTATTTTTTATACTACCCTGACACTCGTAAACAAAGTCTACTTCATGACAGGGTTAACTTGCCTGAACTGGTTTTGAATACGCAATTGGCAAGTGATCAGTATCTTCAAATGTGACGATTTCCCACGCATCTGCATCAGCCATTAATGCACGGAGTAAGCGGTTATTCAGAGCATGCCCCGACTTATAACCACTGAAAGCACCAATCAAACTGTGTCCAAGCAAGTACAGGTCACCCACTGCATCGAGGATCTTGTGCTTAACAAACTCGTCCTCGTAACGAAGACCGTCTTCGTTGAGGATACGGTAATCATCGACAACGATTGCATTATCAAGGCTGCCGCCTAATGCGAGATTATTTTCACGCAGACGTTCAACGTCCTTGAGCAAACCGAAGGTACGTGCGCGACTGACTTCCTTAACAAACGAGGTCGTCGAAAAATCGAGCTCTGCGGTACGTGTATGTGTCTGAAAAACCGGGTGATCAAAATCGATACTGAAACTGACCTTGAAGCCATCAAACGGTTCAAACTTCACCCACTTGTCATCTTCCTCAACAATAACCGGGCGCTTGATCCGCACAAAACGCTTCGGCGCATTTTGTTCTTCAATCCCGGCAGACTGGATGAGGAATACAAATGGACCCGCACTGCCATCCATGATTGGCACTTCGGCCGCACTCAGATCAATATAGGCATTATCAATACCCAGGCCGGCCAGGGCAGAGAGTAAATGTTCAACAGTGGAGATTCGAGTATCGTCTCGACAAACGGTAGTGCAAAGCTGTGTATCACCAACAAATTCGGGTCGTGCAGGAATATCGACTGGCTCATCCAGATCGATGCGACGGAAGACAATACCTGTATCAACGGCGGCTGGCCGAAGCGTCAGATAAATCTTTTCACCTGTGTGTAACCCCACACCCGTGGCGCGGATAACGTTTTTTAGCGTGCGCTGCCTTATCATTTTGTTTTACTTTTCAATTACTTAATTGTTCTCTTGGCGGCTTCAGCCGGTCTTACCCAATTTCAAGATATCCTATCTTAACACAGGGTTTTAAGCACTGCATAGTAGCACTATATAAAGTAGGATTTTCGTGGAAGGGGGAATGGAGAGAGGTATGCGCCACGACAGGGGGCGAATCTGTCGTGGCACAGCCTTGCCAATACCGCGAAGCTAACGAGGTACTGGTTTCGAACAGGTCGAACTAGTCAGCCTGGCGACGCAAGAAAGCAGGTATATCCAGGTACTCAAGATCATCCTGGCTACCCGCTTCCTGGTAATGATCACCTGAAGCCTGGCGCATGACCGTTGGGCGATCAAGATCACGGTAGTCAGGTTCTTCAACCTCGACCGCTTCAACTTCTGCGGTATTATCAACCACCTGCTGTAGCGGCGTTGCAGCCACTTCATCACGCGGCAACTGTGCCTGCTGACTCTTACCCAGACCAGTTGCAACAACAGTCACGCGAAGTTCATCACTCAGATCCGGATCGATCACCGTGCCCACCACAACCGTCGCATTATCTGATGCAAATTGTTTGATGGTTTCACCGACTTCTTCAAATTCACCAATCGACAAATCAAGACCGGCAGTAATATTGACGAGGATACCGCGTGCACCAGAAAGATTTACATCTTCAAGTAATGGGCTACCCACAGCTTGTTCAGCAGCAACTTCTGCACGATTTTCACCACGCGCACTCGCTGAACCCATCATTGCCATACCCATTTCAGACATGACTGTTCGCACGTCAGCAAAATCGACATTGATAAGACCCGGACGGGTAATCAATTCAGCAATACCCTGCACGGCACCCAACAACACGTTATTCGCTGCCTTGAAGGCCTCTAGCAGGCTGACACTCTTGCCTAACACGGATAACAATTTTTCGTTAGGAATTGTGATCAATGAATCAACATTCGCTGCAAGCTCAGCAATGCCATCAGTAGCAATATCTGAGCGTTTCTTGCCTTCAAACGAAAATGGACGTGTGATAACTGCCACGGTCAGGATACCCATCTCGCGTGCTATCTCGGCAATAACTGGGGCAGCACCTGTACCGGTACCGCCACCCATACCCGCTGTGATAAACAGCATATCCGCACCATCAATGACTTCACGGATTCGCTCACGATCTTCCATTGCGGCTTCGCGACCAATTTCAGGGTTGGCACCTGCACCCAGGCCCTTGGTCATATTTGTACCCAGTTGCAGCATGGTTTTCGCCGTAGAATTCTTCAGCGCCTGTGCATCGGTATTCGCACACACAAACTCGACACCTTCAATATCTGCACCGACCATGTGCTGCACGGCATTACCACCACCGCCACCAACACCGATGACCTTTATTACTGCGTTTTGACTATAAGCATCCATTAATTCAAACATAATCGCCCCTCCAGTTAAGAACTACTTTTTTATACAACATTAAATAAAAATTTCTGTTTTGATCTGCATCCAGACCACTTAAAAATTACCTTGAAACCAACTTCTCATGCGTTGCCAAATAGCATTCACGCTACCTGACGATAATGCTTCGAGACTGCCCGTATTACGTTGCTCATGGCCAAATAACAGCAAGCCAACACCTGTGGCATGAATCGGGTTACGAACGACATCAACCAGGCCTGTAACACTCTGTGGAACACCCAGCCGGACCGGCATATGAAAAATCTCTTCTGCCAGTTCAACCACGCCTTCCATCTTCGATGTGCCACCTGTTAATACAATTCCCGCTGCAACAATGTCTTCAAAGCCACTGCGTCGCAGTTCTGCCTGCACCAATGTAATAAGTTCCTCGTAACGTGGCTCGACGACTTCGGCAAGTGTCTGACGGGTTAAACGGCGTGGCGCGCGGTCTCCGACGCTAGGTACTTCAATGGTCTCTTCTGCACCGGCCAGTTGACGCAATGCGCAGGCATACTTGATCTTGATTTCTTCCGCGTACTGGGTCGGTGTACGCAGTGCCACAGCGATGTCATTGGTGACCTGGTCACCCGCAATCGGTATGACTGCGGTATGACGAATCGCACCCTCGGTAAACACTGCAATATCAGTTGTGCCACCACCGATATCGACGAGGCACACACCAAGTTCCTTTTCGTCTTCTGTTAACACTGAATGACTGGATGCAAGTTGTTCGAGAATGATGTCATCAACCTCAAGGCCACAACGTCGCACACACTTGAGAATATTCTGTGCAGCACTCATTGCACCACTAATAAGATGCACCTTGGCCTCCAGGCGAACACCTGACATACCAACGGGTTCCTTGATCCCTTCCTGGTTATCAATAATGAATTCCTGTGGCAGGACATGCAGAACGCGTTGATCAGCCGGAATTGCCACTGCACGCGCCGCATCAATCACACGATCGACATCACCCGGACTGACTTCTTTATCTTTTATCGCAACAATACCGTGTGAATTCAGGCTGCGAATATGGCTGCCTGCAATCCCGGTAAAAACAGAATTAATCTGGCAACCGGCCATTAATTCAGCTTCCTCGACGGCACGCTGAATGGACTGCACCGTTGACTCAATGTTTACCACAACACCTTTCTTCAGACCCCGTGAGGCATGTGAACCGATACCGATAATTTCTATGGTATTTTCATCCGTTATTTCACCGACGATCGCGACGATCTTCGAGGTCCCGATATCCAGTCCTACGATCAGGTTCTTTTCAGGTTTTCTGGACATGATGCTCCATCCCCAACTGCGCCTGCTTATCAGGCTGGTTTGTTATTTCTTTCAGGCGAAGTGTGAAACCGTTTGTGTAACGTAAATCAACTTCCGCTATGTCATTCTGTTGTGTCAGAAACGTGTTGCTATAGACGCCTATAAAGCGTTTCAACCTGGCGACTGTTTCCATCCGACCGAGATCAAACTCAATGCCATTCTCAAGTCGCATTGACCATGCACGGCGTGCATTCATTTTCAATTCGGCAACACGCACACCCAGCGGCTGCAAGATTGCCTGTATTTCGATATACCGTTCGATGACCTTTGCCTCGGTACCCTGTGGCCCCTCCAGTGTCGGTAATCCCTCTGGGCGCGTTTCGCTATCCGGCGCAAACAACGTTGCATCTGCTGTTAGCAGGTAATCATCATTCCAGTTAGCCATCGCTTTACGCTCGTAGACGACAATTTGTAATTCATCTGGCCATACCCTTCGCACTGATGCCGTTTGAACCCATTTCAAGGCGCGTAAATCATTTGTTATCGCTTCAACATCCGTATTGAAAAAACCTGAAACATTATTCTCAGCAACAACTTCGCGGACTTGCCTGTCTGTCACCTTGATAAATTCACCCTTCACCTCGATGCTTCGCAAGGGTAAGGTTTCAGGGTCATACAAGGTCACCCCTCCCCAAATAACAATTGCAAACACAACCAGGCCCGATGACATACTCAAGAGCCAACGCTTGATAGCCGATTTTTCCGCATGACAATCACTCAACAGGCGGTTTGTCTTTCGCTTGTTATTACGCTTGGCCATTATTCTTCATTACCTTGTGAACGAGACATACTGGTAGCAAGTATCTCGAGGACAAGTTCATCGAACTCGATTCCCTCTGCTCGGGCCGCCATAGGCACGAGGCTGTGACTGGTCATGCCAGGTACAGTATTGACTTCAATCAACCATGACTTACCACTGCTATCGCGCATCAAATCAACACGTCCCCAACCACTTGCACCAACCACGTTGAATGCCTGCACAGCCAATGCCTTCAATTCCTTTTCATCTTCAGCATCAAGCCCACATGGACAGATGTACTGGGTATCATCCGATTCATACTTTGCGTCAAAGTCATAAAAGATATTTTCTGTTTTTAGCCTGATCGCAGGCAGTGCATGTCCATGCAATATCGCGACGGTATATTCATCGCCATCAATAAACTGTTCTGCAATGACAGAACGGTCATACTTGTGCGCAAATTCCCAGGCACCTTCAAGCTGCTCAATACTTTCAACCTTGCTCATACCGATACTTGAGCCTTCATGGGCTGGCTTCATCATCAGGGGAAAACCAAGATCGGCAAGCTTGTCTAAATCAGATGTTGCCACAGCTTCATACCAACCCGGGGTAGCCAGTCCTGCTGAATGCCATAATTGCTTGCATCGCAGCTTGTCCATCGACAGTGCTGATCCCAGTACATCACTGCCGGTATAAGGCAGGTGCATCATTTGCAACAGGCCTTGTATCTGTCCGTCTTCACCACCGCGTCCATGCAGGGCGATAAACACACGGTCAAAATCCTGTCCCCTAAGCTGGGCGACCACATCATTACCCACATCAATGCCATGTGCGTCGATGTCCTGGCGCAGCAATGCCTGTAAAACAGCTTCACCGGTCAACAGTGAGATCTCACGTTCTGCAGACAAGCCGCCCATTAACACGGCGACCTTGCCGAACTGCTTAGATGAAATGTCGATAACATCATTCATCCTGCACTGTTTCCCTCTTCACCAACGATATGGACTTCATGTCGCAAGGCTATACCTGTCTGTTGCAGAACCCGGGCTGCGACGTCGTTGACCAGGTTTTCAATGTCGCTTGCTGATGCAGCACCGCTATTAATAATAAAATTGGCATGTTTTTCAGAAACACTGGCGCCACCAATACTGTGCCCCTTTAAACCGGCTACTTCGATCAACCGTGCAGCATGATCGCCTTCGGGGTTCCTGAAAACCGAACCACAACTTGGCTGACTGGTTGGCTGTGTGGCACCGCGCTTTGCCAGTAACTCTTTAATATTTGCCTGTGCCTGCTTGCCATCACCATGCTCAAGTTTCAGATCAACCGCCACGAACCATTCTTCTTTTGGTCCATCGACATGTCGGTAACTAACTGCATAATCTGATGGCATGCGCACATGTCGTTGTCCATCACGTGACAAGGTCTCAACCTGGGCAACGACATCCCATGTTTCACCACCAAATGCACCTGCGTTCATTGCCAGTGCACCGCCCATGGTGCCTGGAATACCCGCCAGGAATTCCGCTCCAACAAGATCAATGCGTGCTGCAAAACGTGCAACCTTTGCACAACTGACACCTGACTCGGCACGTAGTGTCATTTCGCCTGTCTGAGATATGTCATTCAACAAACCACTGGTGCTGATCACCGTGCCGCGAATACCACCATCACGCACCAGCAGGTTACTACCAAGACCAACCCAGAACAGCGGCTCGTCTTTGGGCAACTCGGCAAGGAACAATGCCAGGTCGTCAATATCCACCGGGCGGTAGTAACGATCAGCGGGACCACCTACACGCCACGTGGTATGACGCGCCATCGGCTCATTCTCAAGCAGTTCGCCTTGCCAACCTGTCTGTTGCAATGCTGCCATCATGATTCCCGTGTTTGCCTCGCTGTACGGCTACGCTTGTCACTCACTTGCTTTTGCTGCGGTTGTGCCTGCTCGCGCGCAGTTGGCTGACCACGGCGATACGTCGTCGCCAGTGACTCTCCACAACCAAGATGCAACCTGTTCATTTTGTAATGAGTCATGCGCCACTGCCTCCACTTACGATTTCCAGTTGTTCTGCCAGCTGTGCGGCTACCGTACCAATATCGCCAGCACCAAGCGTTAGCAACACATCATTGCTCTGTAACACAGCATCGAGTGCCTGGGGTAGCTCATCGATATCGTCGACGAATACGGGATCAACTTGTCCACGTGCACGAATGGCACGGCACAAGCTGCGTGAATCAGCACCTGCAATAGGCTGTTCGCTGGCCGCATATACTTCCAGTACAAGCAGGACATCAACCTTGGCCAACACACGGGTAAAGTCTTCAAACAAATCACGGGTACGGCTATAACGGTGAGGTTGAAACACGACGACCAGGCGGCGATCTGGCCAGGCGTCTTGTGCAGCCTCAAGCGTCGCCTCGAGTTCACGTGGATGATGACCATAATCATCAACATGTAATACAGTACCGACACTGGTATGAATATCGCCATTAATCTGGAAACGTCTTCCTATGCCCTGGAAACCGCCAAGTGCATGTTGAATTGCATCATCAGACACACCCAGCTCAAGCCCAATAGCAATCGCGGCCACCGCATTCAGGACATTGTGTTGACCCGGCAGATTCAAACGGATATCCAAGGTATCGTGGCCACTGCATATCACATCAAATTGTGTTGCCGCGACATCCTGCTGGATATTTTCTACGCGTACATCAGCATCGGCATGGGTACCGTAGGTAATCACAGGTCGACTCAGTTCCGGAAGGATATCGCGCACTGCTTCATCATCGATGCACAAGATTGCCAGGCCATAAAATGGCAGGTGGTGCAGGAAGTCGATGAATGCCTGGCGCAGTTGCTGGAAATCTCCGCCATAGGTTTCCATGTGATCCGCATCGATGTTTGTCACCACCGCAATCACCGGTTGCAGGTAGAGGAACGATGCATCGCTCTCATCAGCTTCAGCGACGAGGTACTCACTTTCACCGAGTCGCGCATGAACACCCGCACTGTTTAAACGTCCGCCTATAACAAACGTTGGATCCAGCCCGCCTTCACCCAGCACGCTGGCGACCAGGCTGGTGGTCGTTGTTTTGCCATGTGTACCCGCAACCGCGATGCCATAACGGAAACGCATTAATTCTGCGAGCATTTCTGCCCGAGGTACAACGGGTATACGGCGATCATGCGCGGCAACGACTTCAGGATTTTCTTTGTCTACCGCCGTGGAGACCACTACCACGTCTGCATTTGAGATGTTCTTCTGTGCATGACCAATTTTGATGACCGCACCAAGTTCTCGCAGACGTTTTGCCATGGCATTGAGCTGCAGGTCTGAGCCCGAGACATCAAAACCAAGATTCAGCATCACCTCGGCGATACCACCCATACCTGCGCCACCAATGCCAACAAAATGGATATGTCGCATATGTTGCATACGGCTGTGCACGTGAGGCAGGTTAGTTTGCACAGTGACATCGGTCATGATGCAACCCTCATTGCCTGCAGGCACATTTGCGCAACATCATCCGTTGCACTGTTTCGCGCCTGGCCTCTCGCGGCCTGCGCCATGGCCAGTAAACGCTCACGCTGGTTTACAAACCCGGTTAATTGTTCTGATAACCACTGTGCATTAAAACGATCCTGTTGCACGAGAACGGCTGCGCCAACTTGCTCAAGGTATCGCGCATTAGCTGTCTGATGGTCATCCACTGCATACGGGAATGGGATCAGGATTGAAGCAACACCCGCAGATGCCAGTTCTGTTACGGTCAATGCACCGGCACGACAAATAACGATATCTGCCCAGTCATAGGCTTCAGCCATATCATCAATAAAGGCTTCAACCCTGGCTTTAACCGGCAACCCTTCATAAATTTCCCGGGTGCCTTCAATACAGTGACGTCCAGTCTGATGCCAGACCTCAACCTTGTCCGCCAAATGTTTAACTGCCTCGGGTACTGATTTGTTCAACACGGTCGCGCCGAGACTGCCACCAATCACGAGGACCCGTAGCAGACCATCACGCCCAGCCATCCGCTGTTCCGGGGCAGCAACATGCATAATATTTTCACGCACCGGGTTACCTGTTTGGCGCGCGCAGAGGCGTGCAGCAAATGCGCCAGGGAAGGCCTCCATGACGACCCTGGCAAATTTAGCAAGGATGCGGTTTGTCATGCCCGCAATTGCATTTTGTTCATGAATCAGTATTGGTTTGCGTAACAACCAGCCTGCGATACCACCAGGACCGGTCACGAAACCGCCCATGCCCAGTATCGCCTGGGGCTTGTTTTTGATTACCACCACCAATGCACAGAGGATTGCATAACTGATACGTATAGGTGCCAGTATCCAACCAAGTACACCTTTACCTCGAAGTCCGGCAATCGGGATTGTCGCCAGTGGAATATTCGCACCCGGTACAACACGCGCCTCAATACCGCGTGACGTACCTAGCCACACAATATCTACACCGTCACTGCGCAATTTTTCTGCCACTGCCAGGGCTGGGAAGACATGCCCTCCCGTACCACCGGCCATGATCATGATCCTAGGTTGTCCGGTTACTTTCATCGTTTCTTGCCCCCTTTGACACCGGCATAACTCAGGTAGGCAATACGTGTTTCGATATCAACACGTAATAACAATGCAATCGCTGTACAGGTCACCAGCATACTGCTGCCGCCATAACTCATCAGTGGCAGAGTAAGACCCTTGGTCGGGAGTACACCCATGTTTACACCAATGTTGATAAAGGCCTGCATACATATCCACAGTGAAATCCCGAACGCGGTATACGCGGCAAAATCAAGACCGAGTTTTTGTGCATTCATCGCGATACGAAACGCACGCCAGGCAATAAAGCTGAACAACAACACGACACTGACGCTGCCCAACAAGCCAAGCTCTTCGGCCAGGACTGCAAACACAAAATCAGTATGCGCCTCGGGCAGGTAAAACAGTTTTTGAATACTGCCGCCAAGACCGAGACCGAACCATTCACCACGCCCAAATGCAATCAGCGACTGGGTCAACTGGAAACCACTATTAAAAGGGTCTGCCCAGGGGTTAAGGAATGCTGTGACACGTTCCATGCGGTAAGGAGAAGTAATGGTCAGCACCGCGATAGCAGATAACACCATCATTAGCAGTACACCGAACTGCCACAGGCGCACTCCACCCAGAAACATCATGCCAAGCGCGGTGGCGAAGATAACCGCTGTTGCACCCAGATCTGGCTCCATCAACAACAATAACGCGATCACCATCAGCAACAGCATGGGTTTCATGAAACCCCATACACGGTTGCGCACTTCTTCGCCCCTGCGTACGAGGTAACCCGCAAGGTAAACAATGACAAACAACTTCATCAGTTCAGAAGGTTGCAGGTTAAAGACCCCGAGTGACAACCAACGAATACTGCCATTTACTGAGTGTCCAATACCGGGAATCAGCAAAACCATCAACAACATAATTCCTGACAGTAACAACAAGGCACTGAATCGTTCCCAGACATATAACGGCACCATGACGACAACCGAGGCAATGGCCACACCGATGATCACAAAGATTGACTGACGTATAAGAAAGTAAAACGGCTGTGACAGCTCCCGATCTGCAATCGCAATTGACGCAGAACCGACCATGACCAGGCCAAGTGCGAGTAGCGCAGCCACGGCCAGTACAAGTGAAAGATCAAAGCGCGCCGGGCTATTTACCTCGCTGCGGCGATTTGGCTTTCTGTTCATAGCGGTGGCCTGTGCGGCAATACTAGCCATTGCACATCCCCCTCACTTCAGAAACGTAATCTTCGCCTCGTTCAATATAACTTCCGTACATATCAAAACTGGCACATGCAGGTGACAGCAAAACACTGTCACCGCTCTCGGAGAGAGAGTCGGCGATACGTACCGCATCATGCATTGATGACGCATCATGTATTGTCACGCTACCTTCAATTGCAGAACGAATACTGTTTGCATCACGACCAACCAGGATGACTGCCTTGATGGCATCATTCATGACAGCTTTTAATTCGGAGAAATCTGCCCCCTTACCATCGCCGCCTGCAATCAGGATAAGTGGGCCGGGCATTCCTTCAAGCGCCGCAATGGTGGCACCGACATTAGTGGCCTTGGAATCATTGAACCAGCGCACGCCGTTATGCTCCGCTACCCATTCACTGCGGTGTGCCAGGCCGGTAAACTCAACCAGGGTGGACAACATTGCATCCATATCCAGGCCTATCGCGTAACCGAGTGCCAATGCTGCCAGGGCATTCGACTGGTTATGTCGACCTGGTATTTTCAACGCATTGACTGGTAGTAATTTTTCATCACCAAATGCTAACCATTGCTGTGAGTCACTCGTTACAAGGCCAAACTCACCGCCTACCGGTTTACCCAGCCCGAACCGAATCACCTTACGTGATCCATCGGAACTATCCGCCATCGCAGTCACATATGGGTCATCCTTATTAATAATCATGACACCATCGCCTGCATACACCTTCGCCTTGGTCTGACAGTATTCTTCGAGACTCTCGTAACGATCCATGTGATCGGCGGTTACATTCAACACAACGGCTGCAGCCGCATTCAGGTTATCCGTAGTCTCGAGTTGGAAACTGGACAACTCAAGCACATACAAATCTGTATTCTCGTTGCCCAGAAGCTCGAGCGCAGGCATACCAAGGTTGCCACCTGCCTGTACTACTCGACCTGCCTTTTCAGCCATTTCAGCCACCAATGTTGTGACCGTGCTCTTGCCGTTTGTTCCGGTAATCGCGATCACCGGTGCTGTCACATTACGTGCAAACAACTCAATGTCGCCCAACACCTCGGTGCCACGGTTGGCAGCAGCTGCAACAAGGGGCTCACGTAGCGCCACCCCTGGGCTGAGTACAATTTTTTCAGCCGATTCAAAATCCTCACCACGAAAACCGCCGGTATGAACGGGAATGTCCGGGTATGCGGAGATAAGCTCCTCAAGACCAGGTGGTTGTTGGCGCGAGTCCGTCACCACACAAGTCTCGCCCTGCGCAGCGAGAAAACGCGCACAGGACAGCCCGGTCTTACCCAGGCCGACGATCAATGTATGTGATGACGTTGTTTGCATAAATCCTATCGCAGTTTCAGTGTTGCAAGACCAATCAAGACCAGGATCACTGTAATGATCCAGAACCGTACGATGACGCGTGGTTCGGGCCAGCCCTTGAGCTCAAAATGATGATGCAGGGGTGCCATTCGGAATATTCGTTTCCCGGTTAATTTGTATGACGCAACTTGCAACATGACCGAAACGGTTTCCATGACAAAGACGCCACCCATGATGACCAGTACCAGTTCCTGCCTGACGACAACAGCGAGTACGCCGAGTGCTGCACCCAGCGCCAGTGCTCCAACGTCCCCCATGAACACCATGGCCGGGTAGGCGTTAAACCAGAGGAAACCCAGCCCGGCACCGACAATCGCACCAGAGAAGATAATCACTTCACCGACACCAGGGACATAGGGGATCAACAAGTAAGAGGCCAGCTTCACGTTACCCGTGGTGTAGGCAAAAATACCCAGCGCGCCACCGACCAACACCGTTGGCAGGATCGCAAGGCCATCCAGACCATCGGTCAGGTTGACAGCGTTACTTGAACCGACGATGACAAAATAGGTTAAGGGGATAAACAACCAACCAAGCTGGATCGAAATATCTTTAAAGAAAGGTACAATCAAGGTTGTTTCACTTGGGTTAACGGCCGTCTTGAACAGGAATACAGCGACCGCAATACCAACCACCGACTGCCAGAAATATTTATAGCGTGCCTTCAGGCCATTTGGATCGTTGCGTACAAGCTTGATGTAATCATCATAGAAACCAATTACACCGTAAGCGAATGTAGTTGCCACCACCACCCAGATATAACGGTTCGATAGATCCGCCCAAAGTAATGTACTGACACAAATAGCAACAATAATCAGTGCACCACCCATGGTTGGTGTGCCTGCTTTGCTGAGATGTGACTGTGGCCCGTCATCACGAATATTCTGACCAATCTGTTTCATACTCAGTCGGCGAATCATGCTCGGACCAATCACAAATGAAATGATCAGTGCTGTCAGCACACCGAGAATGGCACGCAGGGTCAGGTACTGGAAAACGTTAAACGCGCTATAGGTTTCAGCCAGGTATTGAGTCAGTGCATATAACATCTATTGTTCATCCTCGAGCAAAGTATTCACGACACGTTCCATCCGTGCGCTACGTGAGCCCTTGACTAAAATGACACTGTTTTCATCCAACTCGTTTGACAGTGCTGTAGACAACGCATCATGTTCCATGAAGTGATGCGCACCGTTACCAAACCGCTCGGCTGCTGCAGCTGACTGCTTGCCGAGTGCATATAAAAATTGCACACCTGCCTCGCGAGCCTGTGCGGCGATGTCGGAATGCAAGGCTTCGCTATCATCACCAAGTTCCGCCATATCACCGATCACCAGGATCCGCTTACCCGGTAGCTGTGCGAGCACATCCAGGCCGGCCTGTAATGAATCCGGGTTAGCGTTATAGGTATCATCAATAAGCTGCGAACCATGGCGTGTTTGTTGTGCGAACAGGCGACCTTTGACACTCGACATGACAGCAAGACCTTGCTGAATAATTTCAAGCGACATACCCAGGGCAAACGTTGCCGCAGCAGCTGCAAGTGCATTCATCACATTATGTTGACCAGCCATGGGTAAAGTAATGTCTATTTCGCCGGACGGCGTACGCAGGGTGAAACATGTCTGCCATGCCTTCACATCAAATCGAATATTTTCAGCACTGATATCTGCGGACTCTGACAGGCCAAAGCCCAGTGTACGAGCGGGTTCTGCACGCTTACGCCACGTATCCGCATAGTTGTCATCACAATTGATGATCGCAGTACCTGTATCTGTCAGGGCCGCAAACATTTCACCCTTTGCGGAGGCAACACCATCGAGGCTACCAAAGCCTTCAAGGTGCGCCGACATTGCATTGGTTACTACGCCCACATCCGGCCGTGCAATTCCAGCCAGGTATTCAATTTCACCAACATGATTTGCACCCATCTCTATGACGGCATGCGTATGGTTTGTGTCGAGGTTAAATAACGTCAGTGGAACACCAATGTCATTGTTCAGGTTACCCTGCGTAACAAGTGGTCGACCATCCTGCTTGAGGATTGTCGCAATCATTTCCTTGACCGTGGTTTTGCCGTTACTACCGGTTACACCTACCACGGGAATATCAAACTGGGCACGCCATGCCCCAGCCAATAATCCAAGTGCAAGTCGTGTATCTTCAACCAGTAATACCGGTACGCCTGCCTGCACAGGACGACTCACCACAGCAGCAACCGCACCACCTGCCACCGCTTGTGCCAGGAACTCATGCGCATCAAAATTCTCGCCTTGTAAGGCAATAAACAACTCACCCTGGCTGACACTTCGTGTATCGGTACTGACACCTCTGAAGACGATATCCTGTTCCGGTAACGTTGCGCCAAGGTACTGGGCGGCCTGTGACAGTGGCATGCTGCAGCTATTCACTGGCCACCCCCGGCAAGAATTCGCTGCGCAACATTTACGTCGCTAAATGGTAGACGTTGCTCACCGACGAGTTGGTAATTTTCATGCCCTTTACCCGCAATCAGTACAACATCGTCCCGCCTTGCATGTTGCAGTGCATACTCAATCGCGCGTTCACGATCTGACTCAATATAGAGGTTTGTATCGCGCTTAATACCGGCCTTTATCTGCTTGAGTATTTCAGCACTGGCTTCTGACCTTGGGTTATCGTCTGTAAGTACGATGTCATCTGCGTGTTCATCAGCAACCCGCCCCATCAAGGGTCGCTTTCCTGTGTCACGATCGCCACCACAGCCAAACACACACCAGAGTCGCCCTGTGCCATGCATACGCAGCGACTGAAGTGCTTGTTGTAGTGCATCCGGGGTATGCGCATAGTCAACCACTACCAACGGCTGAGTGGCTGCTGTGTCGACCCTTTCCATACGTCCTGCCACGTTCGTCAGCTGACTAATGCTTTCAACAGCGTCAGCAATTCGAATACCATTTATCAACGCTGTCGCAAGTACGGCGAGGATATTTTCGGCGTTAAAACGACCATACAACTGGCTATGCAATTCCATGTCGCCCCATGGACTACTGATATGCATACTCAAGCCTTCGTCCGTATATTTCAGGTCACTGCCCTGAACACAGCCCAGGTGCATCAGGTTATTACGCTGAACGGTGGCATCTGCATTCATTGCATCGCTTAGACTGTATGCAACCGATTGCACGGTATCAGGAAGCGTTTCCAGTAATTTACGACCAAAATCATCATCGGCATTGATAACCGCATAACGCAGGCCTGGCATCTGGAAAAGACGTGCCTTACTGCGCCCGTAATTTTCCATACTGCCATGGTAATCAAGGTGATCCCGACTCAGGTTGGTAAAGACTGCGGTATTGAAGGTCACGCCGTTAACACGCCCCTGTTCAATGCCGTGCGAAGAAACCTCCATTACGACATCAACGACACTCTGTTCGAGCATGCGGGCAAGAAATTGTTGTACAAATATGGCGTTTGGCGTTGTATGCGTTGATGGTTGCAGCTTGCCAAACAGACCGTTTCCAAGCGTACCAAGTAGCGCAACCCGGTTATCGTTTTGGGCAAATAGTTGTGCAAGGAAGTGACTGCAAGATGTTTTGCCATTTGTACCTGTTATACCCACGACCTTCATCGACTGGCTTGGACGTGCATAAAACCGATCCGCGATATAGCCGACCTTACTGCTTAAGCCACTTACTGCAATCATTGGAATATCATAGACAGACAGCTGTTCAAGCCCTTTCATGTCATACGGTGTCTCGTAAACGATCGCCACAGCACCATTATTAATAGCATCAACAACATATTCCAGGCCATGGTGCTGCTCACCACGACAAGCGATAAACAGGTCACCCTGGCTTGTATCTTGACTACTGAGCGCAAGGCCGGTCACTTCGTAACCTTCTGTTAAATCTGCCTCATCACTCACAAAACCCGTCAACAATTCATCCAGCGGGTATCCGTACGACTGGGGCATAAAGGCTGTCATCATAATTGCCCCCCAGCTCGTACTGCTGTACTGACAAGTTGTGGTGGTGTAGCCGGTAGATCGTCCGGAGCAATATTAAGTAAGCGTAGAGCACCCGACATGACGCGTGAAAAGACAGGTGCTGCAACCTGGCCACCGTAATAAACACCGTTGTCTGGTTCGTTCACCATCACGGCCATCACTAAGCGGGGATTACTTGCAGGTGCCATACCGGCAAAGACAGAAAGGTAACGATCTTCCAGGTAACCACCGACACCCGATTTTCGTACTGTGCCTGTCTTACCCGCGACGTGGTAATTACTCACCCCCGCACGTGTCCCGGTTCCGCCCTTTAGCACAACACTTTCCAGCATTGTTTTTATTTGCTGTGCGGTGTGCGTACTAATAACCTGCTGCTGTTGTTCCTTAATACCGTTTACGTTGTCTACACGCTGCAGACTTACAGGTCGTATATAACCACCACTGGCGATCACACTGTAAGCCTGTGCAAGTTGTAACAACGTGGTGGAGATACCGTAGCCATAGGCAAGCGTGGCACGATCAATTTCTCGCCACTTGCGGTATTCTGATAACAAGCCACTGGATTCACCGGGAAATCCGCTCCCCGTTATTTCACCAAACCCCATTCTTGCCAGCATATGCCAATGCTGCTCAGGCGAAATTGACAACGCCATTTTGCTGGCACCAACATTACTCGATTTTTGCAGTACCGTGGTCACATCGATGGTGCCCAGGTTGTTGCTGTCGCGCACCGTATTACTGCCCACTTTGAAAAAACCTGGTGCGGTTTTGATTTGTGTTGCAGGTGTATAGTCACCCGACTCAAGTGC
>Ga0316207_10000699_pt1 | contig 49270 bp, 53 predicted proteins | sample 6weekpyrite_MG_FD_204943 | JGI IMG/M metagenome (GOLD analysis project Ga0316207, IMG submission 204943) | Microbial mat bacterial communities from mineral coupon in-situ incubated in ocean water Damariscotta River, Maine, United States -... | ecosystem: Environmental > Aquatic > Marine >... | reverse complement strand
GGCCGATGCCAACGGTGCGGGGTATGACAGTTTTGGTTTTTCCGTCAATGACGGCACCAGCGACAGTGCGGCCAGTTATACGATGACTGTTAATGTCACTGCCGCTAATGATACACCCACAGATATAACTCCTGACAACTTTTCGGTTAGTGAAAATATTGATACATCTGCGCAGCAACTATTAGGCACTATTACAACAATAGATGTCGATAGTGGTGAGACATTTACCTATACAATTTCAGGTGGTCCTGATGCATCTAAGTTTTTACTAGGTGGTAGTGAGAATGATGAACTGTTTTTAGCTGAAGGTGTAAATGTGGATTATGAAACCCAAGAAAGCTTTGAAATTACCATACAAGTAACCGATAGTAATGGCTCGACATTGGAAAAAAATGTAATTATTGATGTTAATGATGTAGTTGAGCCAGAACCAATTCCAGACATATTTCCAGTGCAGACGCAGGCATTCGTAGAAGATAATATTGTTGAAAACTCAGGGTCAAATATTCAAGATAATACTGTTGCAAATGTTACTCCGCAAGTTGAACAAACAGATGAAGAGAATTTAGATAATATCAGCAGTCTGAATAGTGATGAAGAAAATAACGAGTCAGACAATAGTCAGTTAGACTCGGAAAAACCAGGGGATGTTGCTTCTGATGATTCTAATAATGTTGAGAATAGTGTTTCTCAATCACAAGATGATCCAAGCAATACGAATAGTGATTTTTCAAATCCATTGTCCGTAGAATCATTTCAGGTAAATGGAGAAAATAATGTGGATTTATCAGATATTGAATTATTCAGCGTTTCGCTTGGCGCAGATTTTGGTGCCGTTAAAGAGTTTCTTCTTTCTTCGTTAGCATCACAATCTAACTCAGATAACATTGATGGTACCGACGTTAGTATGTCAAGTCAGCTAGATAATGGGTTTACCATTTCCGAATCTGTCAATAATGCCTTAGCAATATTACGAGAACAATTAAACGAAAGTTTGGATTCCAATGCGGAAAGTTCAGTTGTTATTGGGACGGTTAAAAGTTCAAGTGTCGTCCTAGCGGCGGGTGTAGGTACGTGGGTGCTGCGAGGAAGTACAGTGTTAGCCAGCGTGATGTCTTCATTGCCAATGTGGAATGCTTTTGATCCGTTGCCTATACTGTCAGATTCTGGCGGATTGGATGGTTCAAGTAATGATGATGTGGATAATTTGTTCGAAAAACCTACAGCTAAATGACAAAGAAGGGATTGAAGAAAAGGACCTTTTTTAATGTTTAAGATTTCTCCTCTAATAAGAATAAGCTCAGGTTTGGTTTTTTTGACTGTATCGATTCTTTTGCTAGCTGATCTTATTGGTATTTCTCCAAATAATGCAAATTTAGTTGTAGATGAGCGAAGAAAATTTTCCGAGTTCCTTACTATACAAGTAATGACAGCGATGGAGTCGGGTCAGGAAGGAAAAATACCTTCAATAATGAATGTTGTCAGTGAAAGAAATGAAGATGTTCTTTCAATGGCTATTCGAAAAAACGATGGTGATATTGTGCTTGAGATAGGAGAGCACTTGGCAAATTGGAATCGAACGGTTGATGAAGGTTCTACAGCTAATTTTATGCAGGTTCCAGTTTTTAAGGAGGGTCAAGACTGGGGTAGAATTGAGTTGAGATACAAGCCTATAAATAAGGTGGATCGGCATTTCGACTTGCCAATTGATAATTCAATGCTGCTCACCATATTTGTTGGCTTTTTTGGATATTTGCTATATTTCTTTTTTCTCAAGCGTACGTTGAAGCATCTCGACCCGACTTCAGTGATACCAAGTCGTGTTAGAAATGCAATGGATGCTTTGTCAGAGGGAGTGGTAATCTTAGATGGAAAAGAAAATATTATTCTAGCAAATAGTTCTATATGTCATAAGTTGAAGATGTCTGAAAAAAAACTGGTAGGGAGAAATATCAACAAATTTTCTTGGCAAATGAAAAATATTAATAAAAATGATGATGAAACTTACCCTTGGAAAAAAGCTTTAAATGAAAAGCGAAGTATTTCATCTGTTGAACTATTTCTTGACCTGGAAAGCGAAGGAACTCGAACTTATATGGTAAATGCCTCGCCAGTTGAAGATGGTCAAGACAAAATTACAGGCTTACTTTGTACTTTTGATGATGTTACTCATATTGAAGAGAAGAATAGTGAATTAGAATCTGCAATGGCACTACTCAAAAAATCTCAAGTGCAAATAAACAAAAAAAATAAAGAGCTGTCGATTCTAGCTTCAACTGACCCTTTGACTGAATGCTTAAATCGACGCGCTTTTTTTGAAATAGTTAATGCAGAATTTGAGGTTGATGATACTGATAATATGATGTCTTGCATCATGCTAGATATTGATTTTTTCAAGAAGGTTAATGATGATTATGGGCATACTGTTGGCGACACGGTAATTCGCGCATTAGCTGATACCTTAAAGAGCACGTTGCGGGAGAGAGATTTATTATGTCGCTATGGTGGTGAAGAGTTTTGTGTAATATTACGTGATACCAGTGCAGATGTTGCTCAAAACTTGGCAGAGAGAGTGCGTACTAAGGTTGAGGCTTTAAAATTTTTAGATTCACCAGCTACGGAAAAAATGAAAATTACCGCGAGTTTCGGTATTACGGATATATCTTACAAAGCATCTAGTGTGGAAGAGTTGATAGATCAGGCTGATCAAGCGCTATATTTTTCAAAGGAAAATGGTAGGAATCAAGTGACGTTGTGGAAAGATGTTGTTGATATTGAAATTAGTGGTGTGCCTGAAACAAATGTAAGTTTTAGCGGTGAAAGTCAGGGGGATATTCTTACGGGTTTGCCTGGTCGCCAGGGGTTTTTAAAGGTGATTTCAGATAGTATTTCTAGCAATGGCAAGGAAGATGACTTGTTCGCAGTTATACTGATAGATATAGACATGTTTAAACGAATTAATAGCTCAATGGGTTCATCGCAAGGTGATTTAGTTCTTCAGCAATTTGCGAATCGACTTAATTCAATTGTTCGAGACTCAGATATTTTAGCTTATTATGATGACTCAAGTAAGAATGAATCAATTGTATCTCGAGTTGGTGGAAACGAGTTTGCCATTTTAGCTAGGCAGTTTGATATTGCTTCCAATGTCCATGTTATAGCAAATCGATTACTCGAAACACTCTCTCAACCTTATTTACTTGGTGATACAGATATTTATTTAACTTTTAGTATTGGTATTAGTCTCTATCCGACAGACGGAGATAAAGGTGAAGAGCTTATAAGCCGAGCAGAACAAGCTCTTTTTAGGGCTAAAAAGGAAGAAGGCAATACCTATCGACGTTATAAAAAAGATGTGGATGTGACTTCAAGAGATGTGTTTTCAATAGAAAACGAGTTGCGAAACGCTATAAAAAATCAGGATTTTGTGCTTTATTACCAACCAAAAATTGATTTGACGAGTAATGTAGTTAATTCCGTTGAAGCATTAGTCCGTTGGAATCACCCTACTAAGGGAATTATTTCTCCAATGGAATTCATTTCTATCGCAGAACAATCTGGATTGATACATGAAATAGGAAAGCAAATAATGGAAATTGCTTTTCGGCAGACGGTAGATTGGGTGGCTGAAGGCTATACTTCTATCCGAGTTGCAATCAATATTTCAGCGATGCAACTACAAAAGCCAGATTTTTTGGAGCAAACGTATAAGATGCTCGATAAGCATCAATGTAACCCTGGGAATATCGAATTTGAATTGACTGAAACGGTATTAGTAGAAAATATTGATACCATTTTGCCCATACTTGAAAGTATCCATGATAAAGGAATAAAGATTAGCATAGATGACTTTGGTGTAGGTTATTCATCTCTCAACTATGTTAAGCGATTGCCTGTAGATTATATTAAAATAGACAAATCATTTATTGATGATGTTCATACTAATCACGATGATGAAACGCTCGTTTCTGCCATGATCGCAATGGCTCATGCTATGCATTTGGGTGTAGTGGCCGAAGGTGTTGAGAATAAACAACAATTAAATATACTGCAGAAATTAAAATGCGACTATATTCAAGGTTTTTATTTTAGTCAGCCTATGTTGGGGAAAGATATAAGTACTTTATTAAATAGAGTTAAACAAAAAATATCTGCATTAGCGAGTTAGCCTAGGCTTATGGTATTGATCAGCTAGTGATCGTGTTTTCAATAATTCGACGCATAGGTGGTAAGGAATTGAGTAATTGTTTGCCATAAAATTTATTGACTAATCGTCGGTCTAGTATAGTCACTTTTCCTGTGTCATTTTCATTTCGAATTAAACGACCCACGGCTTGAATAAGTCTGATACAAGTTTGTGGTAATACGATTTCTCGAAAGTGGTTTTTTCCTTGAGTTTCTATGTATTCTCGTTCGGTCGCGTCAATGGGTGAGTCTGGTACCGGAAATGGCAATTTAGCAATAATGACGTGTGTGCAAAGCTTGCCTGGTAAATCTACACCTTCTGCGAAGCTGGCTAGTCCCATTATGATACTGGTCTTTCCTTGTTTTATGTTTTCTTCGTGTTTTTCTAATAACGCCATATTGTTTAAGCTGCCTTGAATTAGTAGGTCATTTTGCAAGTCATCTGGTAATGACTCGGCTACATCATTCATTTGTTTTCTTGAGCTAAATAAAACAAGAGTGCCACAATTCGCCGTGATTAACTCTGGTAGTAATTCGATGATTTCTTCAGTGTGTGCGAATGCGTTTTGGGGTTCGCTTTCCATTTGTGGAATCCACAGTGTAGCGTTATTTTCAAAATTAAATGGTGAGGCAAGTTGCAAGTATTGTGTTTCTTCTACATGCTGTAGGCCGCTTTTCTGTTGAAAGTATCCAAATGTGCCAAGTGATACTAATGTAGCAGAAGTTAATATAGATGCAAAACAGCGTTGCCATAAGTTTTGATCGAGAAATTGTTCGGCAGAAATTGGCGAAGTGAATAACCGAAAATCAGTGTGTTCCTTAAAATCCTGTTTGCTAACCCAGCGAGCGATTGGTGGTGTGTTGGTACTATCTTCGCTAGCTAGATTGAAACAAAGTGTGCTTAGATTTTCAAAACGACCAATGTTGATGCCAAGTTCCGGTAAAACACCTTCGGCAAGTTTTTCAGGAATTATATTATCATTCGCTGCTTTGGTGATTTTATCTTTAATTTTGTTTAGTAATGTTAGGCTTTGTTGCGTGTTATACAGAACAGATTTTGTGATATCACGTAATTCTTCTGGGATTAGGCCACGTTCAAAGCGATGGGTAGCTTCGCTTTCTTGAGAGTTAGGGAAATTATTTAAACTTTTTAAATAATGGATTAAATCTTCTAAAGACTTTTTAAGTTTCTTATTAGATTTGTTTATGGATGAAAATAAGCTGCCTGTATCTTGGTCCAACAATATGGATTCAATTTGATTAACAATATTGTCCGACTTTTCTAACCAGTTAAGCGTGCCTGAAGTGGAAATCCATGTACCTGCATGATTGATGGTTTTTTCGGGTAAATGATGAGCCTCATCAAATACATAGATAGTGTCTTCCGGTTTTGGTAATACAATTCCGCCACCAAGTGCGAGATCAGATAGAATCAAATCGTGATTCGCGACAATAACATCAGCTTTTTCAATTTTTGCTTTGGCAATAAAATATGGGCATTCGCGAAAGTATCGGCATTTGCTTGATAAGCATCCATGTCGGTCATTGCTGATTTTTATCCAGATTTCATCACTGATAAATGTAGGCCAGCTATCTCTATCGCCATCCCACTCGCCTTCTTCAAATTCTTCGAAAAGCATTCGTAGTGTATTTATCAAATATTCATCTGAACTAAAGGCATCAACTTGTGTTGTTATTTCCCCAGCTTGTTGTGCTAATAAACTAGGGCATAAATATCTGCCACGGCCTTTGGCTATTTCAAAACTAAAATCGAGCTTGCTGTTGTCTCTGACGAGTGGAATGTCTTTTTCAGTTAGTTGAGTTTGCAGGGCAACGGTGGCCGAAGAGATAATTAACTTTTTATGTAGAATTTTTGAAATGGGAATGCTGGCGAGTAAATAAGCCATGGTCTTCCCGGTGCCGGTAGGGCCTTCAGCAACCAATATTTTTTGTTGGGGATCTGTTTTACATAGAACTTTTGAAATTTCAGCTATAAACGCTCGTTGTGTATAACGATTACGGAAGCCTGTCATATTACCTGAAATTTGACGATAAGCTTCTTGTACTTCTTTTTTAATGGTTTCTGAAAGCATTTGTCTTTTCAATAAAAGTTATTGCTTGGCCTGTTCCAAGTTTTGGAAAAAATTAATTGCTGTATCAAAGGCAAATGCAGGTGCTTGTTTTATAGAAGCTTCTTCGCTGTAGGGTAATTCATCACGATAAAATTTTCTCATTGCTAGCGCATGTAGCGGCAATTCACGATAAAAATGACGATTATTCATGAGAAAAAATTCTGCCAAAGCAAGAACTGAATCACGTGCATTCTCTGGTGTTGCATCTTCTGGCATTTTAATGTGTACATTTGGCCAGTATCCTTCCTGTGGGCTAATTTCAATAAAGTACAGTTGCTTACAGTCTTCTATGTCAGGCACAACGTGTATATTTTGAGATAGGCTTAACAAGTGAGTATTGGATAGCTCTTCGAATGAGAGCGCCATATTTTTTGCAAAATTTTGTGACCAGTTTGTGAGCACCTCCATCAATTCTGTTGATTTTTCATTTTCACTGATGAGATTTAATACATAGGCAAAATAATGATCCCATACCCAAATGTGTTCATTTTCTTGAATTGGGACTTCCATTGAAATCATGATGTTTTTTTGTAATTGAACAGTATCGCTAAACCCGATGCTAATCGTTGGCATTGTGTCTCTCTTTCTTAGTTTTAAATTTTTATAAATGTTGAATTCTGTGATTGGTTATACATCTATGGATCCTGATTTTCTTTATTATTTAATGTGGATGAAATGACGTTTTTTGTGTCGTGAAAAGCGGACTATTTTTTGCAATTTCATAAATGAATAAATCGTTGAAATACTCATGTCATAGATGTTTTGTTTTTATGCTGTTGATTTGTTCAGGATTATACCAGTTTCTTTAATAGATTCTGGCTAAAGTTTTAAGTTGTTGAGAACGTTAGCTTAGATATAGATAGTAGGAGAAATACTATGTTGAAAAGAACTTTTTTGATACTTACTGCTGTTTTGCTTTATCTAAACGTTGCTAATGCCTTCTCTTCCACTCTTAATCAGCATGAAGAAGAATGTTATGCAGTTGCTATGGTTGCGTATGACACGGTAATTAATTCTAATTTAGGTCTACCACTAGACGAAATTATTGATAGCATGGTTAAGAATAATTCTCCTGATACTATTGATATATATCAGGATTTTCTAATGTTGGTGGTTATGGATGCCTATAACTGGCAGGGATCTCCCCACACTTATGCGGTAAAAGCGTTGTTTCAATGTGCTGCTAAACATTCTGAGGTAGCGCACAATTATTAATGGACATACGTGTGTTTTTGAGAAACTAAAACCTGTTTTCATGTTTACACCTCTAGTTAAGACTAATTCTACAAATATCAATATTTAATCGGGTTTATGTGTAACATGCCCGATTTTCTGCGTCAAAAACTCGTCTAGTTTGCCGATAGTTTCTATAAGCCTTCATAATAAGCTAACTAGCAGAATTCTAATGAATTTATGGAAAACAAAACTTGAGTATTGGGTAAGGGCATGCTTGTGGTTAAGTTTATTATGTCATTGCTCAGTAGTGGTAGCTGAATCAAAGCCTTTAGCTCCAAAAGCTGAGGTGAGCATTGAATTAAATATTGTCGCCGAAATCCGCAAACATTTAGAAAAACAAGAATATCCTCTCTGGGCTAGAGACTTAAATTGGGTAAAGTTAAAGGGTTTCTATGAAAAAAGGGACTATTTACCCATTTGGCTAAATAGGAGTCAGGTTACTGGAAGAGCAATTATTGTTCGCGATGTATTGGTTAAGTCCTATTTAGAAGCTTTGGATCCTAATGAGTATCATGCGCCAGCTATCGAAGCAATGTGGAATAGTAAAAAAGCCCGTAGCAAAGCCAGATTGGAATTATTACTAACAGATGCTTTATTTCGATATGGGGTGGAAGTTAATGTGGGGTACCAATTTCCTCAATCTGTAGATTACGACTGGCATGTTAAACCTCGACAAGTGAATGAGATTGAAATATTAGAAGCGGTTTTAACCGCTCAAGATGCTCAAAAATATTTGAATTCCTTATCACCACCGCAGAAAGCTTATACAAACCTAAAAAAGACATTAGCCTATTATCGTCTTTTAATGTTAGCAGGTGATTGGCCTCAAATTGATCATGGGCCCAACCTTCAAGTGGGGATGCACCATCCTCAAGTCTCACTCATTAAAGCACGGTTATTTCGTGAAGAATATTTAACTGTAAGTGACGATGTTGAATCGGACTACTTTGATGAAACATTGGAGCAAGCAGTGCGTGAGTTTCAAACAAATTATGGGCATAAAGTTGATGGTATTGTAGGTTATTTTACTCGACGTAGCATGAGTGTTTCATTGCTGGATAGAATTGCCGCGATAAAACATAATATGGAGCGTTGGCGCTGGGTGCCAAGAGAGCTAGGGGGGCGTTATGTGATGGTTAATATGGCAGGTTATAAACTGGATCTTGTAGAAGATGGAAAATCTGTACTGGAAATGCCGGTTATTGTTGGTAAGCCTTATCGAGCAGCGCCAGCATTTATTGATAACATAGATTATGTGGAAATTAATCCCACTTGGAAAGTGCCGCCTCGTATTGCCAAAGAAAAGTTTTTACCAAAATTACAGAAAGATGCGAAATTTTTAGCAAAAAACCGTTTGCGGATTTATGATTCTTGGGGGAAAAAGGCCAAGGAAGTTGATCCTGAAAAAGTTGATTGGAGTAAATATAGTGAAAACTGGCTGCCATATAAATTTGTGCAGCGGCCGGGAAAATATAATAGTATGGGATTAGTGAAGTTTATGTTCCCAAATAAATATCGTATTTATTTGCATGATACGCCACAAAAAAAATTGTTTAAGAGTTATGTGCGTACTTTTAGTTCCGGCTGTATTCGCGTTTCGCAACCGTTTAACCTGGCGAATAAGATTCTGGAGAAAGAAGCATTCTGGTCAGATAAAAAGGTTGAATCTTTTGTCAATCAAGGGGAAACCAAAGTGATTCGTGTTTCTCAGCCACTTCCTGTTTATTTAATGTATTGGACAGCTTGGGTTGATGAGAGCGGCAAAGTTAATTTTAGAAATGATGTTTATCAACGTAATAAACAAATTGCCACAAGCAAGGAAGTGAGTCTGTCTTGACGTAATAGACGGCTTAATACAAGGAATGTGTGATATTAGGAAACAATATTTAAATCCCCGTTGTTTTGCTTGTGTCTGTTTTTACGCGAGTGGGGAAAATTAAAATGAGAATAATGTAACACTTTTCTATATATTGCCTCTATACACAAAATAGTAAGCATACTTAAGTTTTAGGGAAAGGGAAAAGCGTTATGTCAAAATCCAAAGTCATCATTATTACTGTGGTTGCAGTGCTAATTGGTGCATTCTTTATATTTGACCTTGGTCAATATTTCACGCTGGAATACTTGAAAGCAGAAAAAGATAATATTCTTGCCAGTTATGAGCAATCAAAACTGACGACAATCACTATTTACATGTTGGTCTATATTGCTGTAACCGCGTTGTCTTTGCCTGGGGCGGTTATTATGACTTTGGCTGGCGGTGCTGTTTTTGGCGTGCTTGAAGGTACTGTTATCATATCTTTTGCTAGCACCATTGGTGCTACTTTGGCGTTCCTTGTTTCACGTTTTATATTGCGGGATGCAATACAGGCAAAGTTTGGTGACAAGCTAAAAGCGATTAACGCAGGCATAGATAAAGAAGGTGCATTTTATTTATTTACATTGCGTTTGATTCCTGCATTCCCATTTTTTGTGATAAATCTAGTGATGGGTATAACGCGAATTAAAGTATCTCAATTTTTCTTGGTGAGCCAAATAGGCATGTTACCTGGAACGATTGTGTTTGTTAATGCAGGCAGTCAGTTGGCTTCAATTGATTCATTAGCTGGAATTCTATCGCCAGCACTCGTTTTTTCGTTCGTTTTATTGGGTGTGTTTCCGCTTATTGCGAAAAAAATTATCGAGTTAATTAAAGCGCAAAAGATATTGAAAAATGTCAAGAGACCAAAGTCTTTTGATTATAATCTAGTGGTGATTGGAGCAGGTTCAGGTGGGTTGGTAACGTCATACATAGCAGCAGCAGTGAACGCAAAAGTGGCATTAATCGAAAAGCATAAGATGGGTGGTGATTGCCTCAATACCGGCTGTGTACCAAGTAAGGCTGTGATTCGGTCTTCCAGAATGTTGAATTATGCGAAGCGTGCCAAAGAATTTGGTTTTAAGAGTACAACCGTTGATTTTGATTTTGCAGATGTTATGCAGCGTGTGCAAAATGTGATTAAGAAAGTTGAGCCTCATGATTCTATCGAACGATATACAGAGTTGGGGGTCGAGGTTATTGAAGGTGAGGCAAAAATTCTTTCGCCTTATGAGGTTGAGGTTAATGGGCAGATTTTAACAACGAAAAACATCGTTGTTTCGACTGGTGCGCGTCCTTTTGTACCTAATATTCCTGGTTTAGAAGAAGTCGGATTTCATACCTCGGATACGATCTGGGATATTCGTGAAAAGCCCAAGCGATTACTCATATTAGGTGGTGGCCCAATAGGCAGCGAATTAGCCCAGTCATTTCACCGTTTAGGCATTGAAGTCACTATGGTGGAACGTGGTGATCGAATAATGCGACGTGAAGATAAAGAAGTCTCAGATCTGGTGATGCAAAAATTTGCTGATGATGGTGTTAAGGTGTTAACTTCTCATGAGGCTGTTAAGTTTGAGCAAGATGGCGGTGAAAAGTTTGTTGTCTGTAAAAATGGTGATAAAGAACATATCATAGCATTTGATGAGGTGCTTGTTGCTTTGGGAAGGAAGGCCAATGTCACTGGGTTTGGGCTGGAGAATCTCAATATTAATTTAAATAAGGTTGGAACGATTGAAGCAAACGAGTTTTTGCAGACCAATTATCCGAATATTTATGTGGTTGGTGATGTCACAGGGCCCTATCAATTTACTCATGTAGCAGCACATCAGGCTTGGTATGCCTCAGTCAATGCATTGTTCTCACCGTTTAAAAAATTTAAAGTAGATTATTCTGTTATTCCTTGGGCCACGTATACAGATCCTGAGGTTGCGCGAGTAGGTTTGAATGAATTAGAAGCGAAGGAGCAAGGTGTTAATTACGAAGTAACAGAATATGGTATTGATGACTTGGATCGCGCAATAGCTGATAGTGAAGATCATGGTATGGTTAAAGTACTAACAGTACCGGGAAAAGATAAGATATTAGGCGTAACTATTGTTGGTGCTCATGCTGGAGATTTAATTGCTGAGTATGTTTTAGCAATGAAACATGGTTTAGGATTGAATAAAATGTTGGGCACTATTCATATATATCCAACCATGGCGGAAGCAAATAAATATGCCGCTGGTGTGTGGAAAAGAAATCATAAGCCAGAGAAGTTATTGGAATGGGTTGGGAAGTTTCATGTTTGGCGACGTAGCTCATAGGTTAGTCAGAAGTAAGGTGGATTTATGGGTAATGTAGTGCCCTTTAAAAAGACAAAGTTGTCAGTGAAACACAAGGGCAATACATTATGTAAAAATGGATTTCATAAATGGAAGACTGAAAAAGAACAAGTCTTTGATGTTAAGCAGGGTAAGCTAGTAACAGCTTATCTTTGTTCACGATGCGGTGCCAAGAAAAATAAAGCTATTTAAGAAAGTAATTTGTTTACTGCGCCAATGAGTCGCTCTGCAGTAAAGGGTTTCGCTAACCAACCGGTTGCTCCTACACTTCGTGCTTTTTTCTTTCTGTATTCATCGGTTTCTGTTGTTACCATGAGAATAGGTGTGAATTTGTAGTCATCTAGCTTTCTTAGTTTGCTAACTAAGCTTAAACCATTCATGTTAGGCATGTTGACGTCTACTAAAGCTAAATCGACAGCTGTTGTTCTGGCTAGGGCTAAGGCCTCTACTCCATCACTGGCGCTGATAACCTCATGTTTTTCATTGCTTAAAATTTGAGAGACTAGATCCCTAATTGTTTGGGAGTCGTCTACAGTAAGAATTTTAGCCATATTATAAAGCCCCTTTATACTCAACACTTATATATCGGTATAGGTAAGGGTTTACTTAAATTCAACTAATTCATGATAAAATGCCAACATTCGATTATTTTGGAGTGAATCATGATTGTTCAAACGCAAATAGAGCAAAAATTGAATAACGGGTTAGTATTGACGTACTCAGAGGTGATAAACGAAAGTCACATGCATAATGTTCCTGCTGATTCTGAGTCACATTTTAAGTTGGTTTTAGTTGCTAATGAGTTTGATGGGCTGTCTTTGGTAGCTAGGCATAAACTCATTTACAAGATTTTAGGTGATGAGTTAAAAAGTGGAGTGCACGCACTTGCTTTACATACTTATACAGAGGCTGAATGGCAGAAAAAACAAGAAACTGCGCCAGAGTCGCCACCTTGCCATGGTGGAAGCAAATAGTAATACATGAAATTTAATCGTACAACCGCAAAAAATGCCGGTATTAATATCTTAATATTTTTATCAGTTTATTTTGCAGTACATTTGTATCAAGTTCGCAATACGCCAACTGGGGTAGTGCCAGAAATAAAAGGACAAATGTTAAATGGCCATGCTTTTGTAGGTTTGGTAGACATTAAAAAGCCTGTGCTCGTGCATTTTTGGGCGAGCTGGTGTAAAGTTTGTCAATTCGAACATGAAAATATAAATAGTATTGCTCAGGACTATCCTGTTATTGGTATAGCAAGTCAGTCTGGCAGTCTTGAAGAAGTAAAAGCATATGTTAACGAGCATAGTATTACCTACCCGGTATTAGTCGACAAACAGGCTTATAATTCAAAAAAATGGGGTATTGTGGGTTTTCCGACATCATTTATAGTTGGTGAAGACAATCAAATAATATTCACAGAAGTGGGATTTACTTCTGAGCTAGGTGTAAGAGCAAGGCTTTGGTTGGCTTCTTGGTAAATTAAAAAGAGAATAATATGGATCAGGCGTATAAAGAAGAGTTGCATAATTTTATGTTGTGGTTGGGAGCTGCAGGTGCTTTTGTTGTTTTTCTAATGTTTGTTTTTTATTTTTATATTAAATATAAAACCAAAAAGAAGCGCGCGTTAGAAAAAGAATCCTGACGCAATGATTTCTGATAACTATTTGTATGAGGTTATAATTTATTCTAGTTTTCAGAAAGTTGTACAGTACCGTTTTTAACTTTAAGTATGAGTTCACCGTTCATAAATCGAACAACATCTTTACCAGCGAGTTCGTAGCGCCAGCCATGTAGTAGGGCGGCATCATCTTCTTCTAGTACCACTCTCTCTAATTCTTTTTTAGTGCATAAATAACTGCTGTCAATTTTATGTTTTTTTGCATTAAGTTGAATAACAGTTTGCAGGCTGCTTAGCAACAGTGATTGGTCATTATTTAGGATTACTGGTTTTTTTGCTTGTGGGCAGTCACTTTCTTGCATTGAGCTTGCTGCTTCAATTAATTCAAGCAATTTCTGTCCATCGCGCTTAACTAAGTTTGGATGAATGTCTCTTATTTCCTGGAGTTCGTTTAAGTTTGTTGGTCTTTGGTTTGCCAGATCAATAATGCTTTGATTTTTTATGACAAAGGTTCTTGGTCTATTACGTTTTAAGGCGACTTCTTCTCGCCATTCAGATATTTTGTACACAATGCAGCGTTGTACTTTGTTCATTCGGTTGTAATTTTTAATTTTTTTCCATGCATCTGTAGGTGATGGTTTGTACAAAGTTTCATTTGACAGAAAGTCAAAGTCTTTTTTAAGCCAGTCTAGACGTTTGGTTTCATTAAGTTGTTGGATTTGCATGTGATATATTTTGAGTAAATAAATGACATCGTTGGCCGCATAATTAATTTGTTTTTTTGGTATTGGCCGTTTTTCCCAGTCGGCTCTGGTGAGTGACTTGTCTAGTTCAACGTTCAACATTTTTTTTGTTAGGTTTCCATAACCAACTTGATCAGGAAAGCCTAATAAGGTTGCTGCTATTTGAGTATCAAATATAGGTGTGGGTATTTTGTTGAATAAGAAATAAAATATTTCCAAGTCCTGACGGCCTGCATGAAAAATTTTTATTATGTCAGGAGAATACAGAATTGCTTTAAGTGGTTCGAAATCATCAATTTCAAATGGATCAATGCAAGCTGTTAAATCTTCAGTGGCAATTTGAATTAAACAAGCTTTTGGATAATAAGTTGTTTCTCGTTTAAATTCTGTATCAACTGCAATAACCTTGCTGTTACTTGCTTGCAGACAAATACTATTCAGATCTTCATTGTTAGCGACTAGTTTAGTTTCCACTGATGTGTTGGCCTTCATTTTTCTAGAGTGAATATTTAGATTTTACTGCAAACGAGTGTTGGCGCGGGACTTTTCTTTGCTTGATTTTATTGGGTTATCCGTTGGCGGCCATTTTTGGTAATTTTTCAGGTGACTCTTGAATATTTAGGCTATTTGCATAATTTATTGCTTTAAGAACTTCTTTGGGACTAGGTATGGTGTTCAATTCGCGAGCAATAACTTCATTAATGGCCACTTGAAGATTGAGTTCGGGATCGGCACAAATGATTATTTGTTTGTTCTTATCCCAGCTTTCTAGGCTTTGATCACTTAATAAAACGGTGAGCACCAGAGTGTTGTCTTTTGGTAGATTGGTAATTAGTTTTTGAAGTTTTTCATTCATGTTGCATGTCATTCTTAATTTTACGGTTAATTATTAAGCAGCAATTAGTAAGCCAAGCATTTGTTGTCTGGAATTCTATTGCTGGGATTGTGTTCGTACCTTATTGATTCAAATAATAAATATTTTTTTAGTGGTCGCAGTATGCCTATCCCAGTAGAATTTGTTTTAGTTAATAATGATTAGTGGGGGAATATAATTGCCATGCGTTTATTGCATACAATGTTGCGAGTTGGAAATTTAGAGAAATCTATACGGTTTTATACTGAGATATTGGGAATGAAATTGCTTAGGCAAAAGGAGTATCCCGAGGGTGAATTCACTTTGGCATTTTTAGGTTATGGTTCCGAGGAAGAGAATTCTGTTATCGAACTTACGTATAACTGGGGTAAAGCGCATTATGAGGTAGGTTCAGGATTTGGTCACTTAGCTATCGAAGTGCCAGATGTTTATTCTGCGACAGATCAAATTCAACGAAGCGGTGGAAAAATTATTAGGGATGCAGGGGCTATGAATGCGGGCACTACAATAATTGCATTTGTCGAGGATCCAGATGGGTATCAAATTGAGTTAATTGGTGAAAATCACCGGAGAATTTAGCTTATTTCGGTTAGCTGGTCTTCGTCCTTGCGTAGTTCGTTTAATTCGTTAACTGTAGAAATTAGTGCTTTATCACCCTGCATGGCTTCTAATGAGGTTACAATTTCATCGGAATCCTTGTTTTGGCTGTTGTCAGTGGTTTGCTTGGCTGTTGTAAATGGAAACATCTTAATCCTCCAGTAAACACGTTTTTACTAAATGCTTTTTAAAGTGAAAAAGCGAGTAAAAATAATGCTTTATGTTTATTTTCAAACCTAGTTAGATTTTGTGTGCTAATAATAAGCTGTTTGTATTACTGTAATATTAAAGGTATAAATTATAAGGTTTTTGCTAATAAAAAACTATTTTTTTTCACTTTTAGATAGTGGCAGCAAGCTCCAGGCCATCACAGTAATAACGTCTCCAATTTAATGGAATTCAATCTTGAATCAGTATATTAGTGGCTAAACTGAAAGTATAAAGTTATGCACTGGAGAGATTGAAATTACTTAAAAGTGTCAAGAATTTATTGCATTGTTAATTTGTTGAATAAATTTAGTAACCGGGATATGGCTGGTTTTACGAATCATTGTCGCTTTTTGAGAGTTAGCAGGAATGATGAAAAAGCTTGGGTAGCCAAACACACCGAATTCTTCAGCTAATTTGTTTTCCATTGGGCCTAATTCTGGGTTAATTTGGACTGTAATCAAGTTCTCTTGGGCAAATTGCCGAAATTCTGGAGTGGCAAGTATTTCTTCTCGAAGTTTTTTGCAGTTCGGGCACCAATCAGTATGAAAGAGCGCGGCAATAGGTTTGGAGTTATCTTTTTGTAATCTGATGCTTTTTACGTAACCATCTAGCCCTTTATGCCATTCGCTTAGGGAAGAGTCCTGGGCAAAATTATGTAATTGTAATGATATAAAGCCAATGGCTGATGTCATTATGAGCAAAATTAATCCCCATTTTTTCATAAAATTATTCTCTTTTCTAATTTGGTTTCAAAAATATGCTGTAAAGCTTGGCTAAGCCTTTGAATTTAAAGTTAATGGTTGTTTTTTGTTATTTTCGAATATTTTTTATAGAAAGCTCAAAAAATAGGTATTATACTAATCCTCGTCATTAAAAATAACTATATATAGATGGCGCGAAGGGGCTTTAGTTTAAAGTATTTAAATTAAAGTGAGGGGCTGTACTTTGTAGTTCATTCGAATTTATGCATTTGCACGAAAGCGGGTAGATTTAATAACAAATATGACTACAAAGACATCAATTGTGGTTTTGATTTTATTTGAGGTAGGGTTTTCATGAGTAGTGGTACAGTGAAGTGGTTTAACGAAACAAAAGGTTTTGGTTTTATTTCTCCTACAGATGGCGGTGAAGATGTATTTGTACATTATTCGTCGATTAAATCTGAAGGTTTTAAAACACTTGCTGAGGGGCAAGCTGTTAATTATGAATATGAAAAAGGTCCAAAGGGCCTGCAAGCGACACACGTAACAGTCGCTTAAGTTCGTAGAAAAGCCTCCGCATGGAGGCTTTTCTATTTTCTGCTGACAGGATTCGCGTCGTTGAATATTGTCAATTAAATCATACTATTCTTCTCAACTATTGAGTAAAGTGGTATGATGTCTTTTTGCGCGCCTAAGATTGCTGTGCGTGTATCTGGCCCATCTTTAATTTCTCGTAATAATTTGAATATGTCACCAAATCCTAAAAATATTTTCTCTTATCGCAAGTACTGGGCAAAAAAGTTTGGCGTTGCCCCCGAATTACCTATGTCCCGTGAAGAAATGAATAAATTGGGTTGGGATAGCTGTGACATTATCCTTGTTACAGGTGATGCATACGTTGACCATCCGAGTTTTGGTATGGCAGTAATTGGGCGGGTATTGGAAGCACAGGGGTTTAGGGTTGGAATTATATCGCAACCTGATTGGCAAACGAGTGAAGATTTTAAAAAGCTTGGTAAGCCAAATTTGTTTTTCGGTGTAACGGCCGGCAATATGGATTCGATGATAAATCGATATACTTCGGATCGAAAAATTCGCAGTAATGATGCATATACGCCAAAAGGTGAGGGTGGAAAAAGGCCCGACCGCAGCGTGTTGGTTTATTCACAGCGCTGTCGAGAAGCTTATAAAGATGTGCCTTTAATTATTGGTGGCATAGAGGCAAGTTTACGTCGAATTGCTCACTATGATTATTGGTCAGATAAAGTTAGGCGTTCAATTTTGTTGGATGCAAAAGCTGATTTGCTGGTTTATGGGAATGGTGAGCGGCAGATTGTGGAAATAGCTCATCGATTAGCCGCGGGTGAAAATATAAAAAATATTACTGATGTTCGTGGCACTGCATTAATGCTTAATGAGGTGCGAGAAGGTTGGCATGTTTTGGATTCACGAGAAGTGGATGAGCCTGGGCGGATTGATGAGCACGAAAGCCCTTATCAAGAGAAAAAAGCGTGTGAATCAAATTCAGATGTTATCAAGGATAATGTTGTAAAGTTTGAAAATATACGCGCAATTAAGCGTGATCGTCAACATACTGTTTTACAATTGCCAGATTATGAATCTACGCGAAGTGATCCCGTTTTATATGCTCATGCTTCGCGCGTATTACATTTAGAAACAAATCCACATAATGCAAGAGCGTTGAAGCAAAAGCATGGTGATAAAGTTGTGTGGCTTAATCCGCCAGCATTGCCTTTAACAACTCGCGAGTTAGATGCGGTGTTTGAGTTGTCTTATACCCGACTTCCGCATAATGTTTATAAGCAGGCGAACATTCCTGCTTATGAAATGATTCGTTTTTCTATAAATATTATGCGCGGTTGTTTTGGAGGTTGTACCTTTTGTTCTATTACAGAGCATGAAGGTCGTATCATTCAAAATCGCTCCGAAGATTCGATAATTCGTGAAATCGAAATTCTCAGAGATTCTGTGCCTGGGTTTACGGGCGTTGTTTCTGATTTAGGCGGGCCAACGGCAAATATGTACCGTTTGGCTTGTAAAGATCCGAAAATTGAAGCGGCTTGTCGTAAGCCTTCTTGTGTGTATCCTGTTATATGTAGTAATTTGGAGACAAGCCACAAGCCGCTAATTAGGTTATATAAACGTGCTCGTCAATTGCCTGGTGTTAAAAAAATATTAATTGCATCAGGTTTGCGCTACGACCTAGCGGTGAGATCTCATGAATATGTTAAGGAATTGGTCTCTTATCATGTGGGTGGTTATTTAAAAATTGCACCTGAGCATACAGAAGATGCGCCGCTATCTAAAATGATGAAGCCAGGTATGGGTGCCTATGATGAGTTTAAAAAGCTTTTCGATCGATTTTCTAAGCAAGCAGGTAAAGAGCAATATTTAATTCCGTACTTTATTGCCGCACATCCTGGGACTACGGATGAAGATATGATGAATCTTGCGATATGGTTAAAGGCTAATAACTTTCGCGCAGATCAAGTTCAAAACTTTTTACCTTCTCCCATGGCAACGGCTTCCGCAATGTATTACACCGGTAAAAATCCTTTACGTAAAGTGACTGCAGATAGTGAAGATGTACCCGTGGCAAAAGGCGCTCGTCAACGTCGATTGCATAAAGCATTTTTACGTTACCATGATGCGAATAATTGGCCGTTGTTACGTGAAGCATTAAAAAAAATGGGCCGTTCAGATTTAATTGGTAACGGTAAGCGCCACCTGATACCTTCTTGGCAGCCCAAAAATGCTGCGAATAATGAAGGATCGAAAAAAACCTTAAAAACTAGCAGTAAAACGGCAAAGCCTTTTAAAACTAAATATACTGGTTTACCAACCCTTCCCCAGAAAAAACGTCGTAAAAAATAAATGCAAATTGTTGTTGGCGCTTGTGGTTGGCAGCATGATCAATGGCAAGGGCAGTTTTATCCTGATGATATCCCTTTTGACTGGCGTTTAGCGTATTACGCCAACGAATTTGACACCTTATTATTGCCGTTTGAAATGTGGTCCAAATATAAGCTCGAAGAAATTGAAAGCTGGTTAGAGGATGTTCCTGCAGGATTTGATTTGTTTTTCGAGGTAAATTGGGATTTCTGCAATGAAAATGTCAAAAAAATGTTATCACATGAGATGTTTGCTTATCGAAAGGTTGAATTTAGTTCAAGATTATCTGTTCAGGATTTGGAAAAATGTTATGTGCAGCAAGGTGCAATAGTCAGTATTGATTCAAATAAAAAGGGTATTGTTTTACTGCGTTGTTCATCTAAAAATGCCATAAAATCAGATGAAATCAGTCGATTAATTGAAAAAGCTAAAGATGATTATCCTAAATGTGATAGCGTATATCTATTTTTTGATCAAGCTTTGCTCGATATGACTGTATTGAATAATGCTAAGATAATTGTAGATTTATTGTCTTCAGACTAATAATGTGCGCTGGTATAGTTTTTGTTGTACCTATTTTTATGTTTTAGTATATAGTCACGTTATTGATTTTAATTAAACAAATTAAAGTATATGCCAGAGTTGCATCAAGAAAAACCAGCTGATCTTTTAGTGAGTATGCGTAACGCATCGTTGAGTTTTGGTGATAGAGCCATCTTAGATGGTATAAACATTGACATACCTCGCGGAAAAGTTACGACTATCATGGGCCCCAGTGGTACAGGCAAAACAACCGCTTTGCGTTTGATTAGTGGTCAGCTGATGGCTAATCAGGGTAAAGTGATTGTTGATGGTAGGGATATGTCTACCCTCAAACGCCGTGAATTGTTTGCTTTGCGCAAACGTATGGGCATGATGTTTCAAAGTGGTGCATTATTTACTGACTTAACGGTATTTGAAAATGTTGCATTTCCACTACGTGAACATACTGATTTGCCGGAAAGCATGATACGGGATATTGTTGTTATGAAGTTGCAAGCCGTTGGTTTGCGCGGTGCTAGGAACTTGATGCCGTCTGAATTATCGGGTGGTATGGCTCGGCGGGTTGCATTGGCTCGCGCAATTGCACTGGATCCGATGATGATTATGTATGATGAGCCATTCACCGGGCAAGATCCGATAACGGTAGGTGTCATAATGCAGTTAATTAGAAAGCTCAATGATAGTTTGGGTTTGACGAGTGTGATTGTGTCCCACGACGTTGGTGAGGTTTCAGCTATTTCAGATTGTTTGTATATCATTTCAGATGGCAAAGTTGTTGAGTCGGGTTCACCTCAAAGTTTAAACAATTCTGAGTCTGAATGGGTTCAACAGTTTTTAAATGGTCGCCCTGATGGACCTGCAAAGTTTCATTATCCCGCGAGTGATTATGCTGAGGACTTGTTAGCGAATGTTGAATAGTCTTTTGCGTTGGTTGCAAGGTATCGGTAGGAAGTCCATTAAGTCTGTTGCTCGATTGGGTCGCGGAAATATATTTTTGTGGCACACTTTGTTGTCTTTGCACAGTTTGAGGAGAGAGTTCTCATTATTAGTTAAGCAGCTATATGCTGTGGGTGTATTAAGTGTTCAAATAATTTTAGTTTCTGGTATCACTGTCGGTATGGTGCTGGGTTTGCAGGGGTATAATACGCTAGTTGATTTTGGCGCAGAGGAATCTCTTGGGCAAATGGTCGCCTTGTCATTGGTGCGCGAAATGGGACCGGTGTTAACTGCTCTCTTATTTGCGGGGCGCGCTGGATCGGCGTTAACTGCTGAAATTGGTTTAATGAAAGTCACTGAGCAATTGCCGGCCATGGAAATGATGGCGGTGGATCCCTATAAAAAAGTAATTGCCCCACGTTTTATGGCAGGTTTTATCTCCATGCCTTTATTGGCGGCTATTTTTAGTGCGGTTGGCATCATTGGTGGATATTTAGTCGGTGTTGGTTTGTTGGGTGTGGATGGTGGTGCTTTTTGGTCGCAAATGACATCTAAAGTTGATTTGTACGATGATATTTTCAATGGTGTTATAAAAAGTATTATCTTTGGTTTCGTTGCTGTTTGGATTGCTGTTTATGAAGGTTTTGATGCAACGCCAACCACTGAAGGAGTTAGCCGGGCAACCACACGAACTGTGGTGAATACAGCGTTTGCTGTGTTAGGTCTGGATTTCATATTAACCGCGTTAATGTTTGGAGGCGCGTAGTAAATGACGGATAAGTCCAAAATTGAGTTAATTGTAGGCGCTTTTGTGGTAGCAGGCATTGCAGCCTTGTTTATGTTGTCGATGAAGGTTTCAAATCTAAGTGGTTTTTCCACCGATGATGGCTATCATCTGAATGCAAATTTTGAAAACATTGGTGGTTTGAAGGTGCGTGCGCCAGTGATGATGGCTGGTGTTAGAATTGGGGAAGTTTCCAAAATTGGCTTAAACACTGAAACATTTGAAGCTGATGTAGTTTTAACTGTGGATGGGCAGTACCAACAGTTACCGAAAGATACCAGCGCGGCAATTTTTACGTCAGGTCTATTAGGCGAGCAATATGTTTCACTCGAGCCGGGTGGTGAAGAAGTCACATTAAAACCAGGTGATAACATTCAATTGTCTCAATCAGCAATGGTTTTAGAGCAGGTATTAGGTCAATTTATATTTAGTAAGGCAGCAGGTGATGAATAAAAGCCTTTGGCTGACTTTTATTTCATTGTTATTTGTCTCTGCAGTAAAGGCTGAAACGCTCTCCCTCGAAATTGCCATTGATAAAGCATTGATGGCCGATCCCCGAATCAGTGAAATGCAAGCTTTTGTTCGACATGCTCAGGGTTTATTGGCTGAAGCCGAAGGTAGTGATGGAATTTTTGTGGCTGCTAACTCGTTTGTTGGTTTTTCCCCAGGTATAGATGGTGGTTTGTTTGGTGATGAAAGTTGTGGGGTGAATAAGGAATGTGTTTCTCGAGATGATCGCTTTGATTTAAAAGACGGCATATCGCCTTGGCTTTATCTAGAGTATGGCATTATAAAACCGTTAAATAGTTTCGGAAAAATAGAAAACTTTTCAACTGCTGCTCGTCACAATATAAAAGTGAAAGAGCAAGATGTTCGAATACAACGCGGTGCGACAATTTATGATGTTAAAAGAGCTTATTACGGGCATTTAACAGCAAAAAACTCTCGTCTGTTTTTGGAGGATGTTAAAAAACGGATAAATAATGCAAAAGATGATATTCAAGACCTCTTGGATGAAGATGAAGGGAAAGCGACTCAATCTGATTTATATGCTTTGCAGTCAGCGAGCGCATTAGCGCAAAGTTATATTGTTCGAGCCGCTGCGCTTGAGCAAGTGGCGATAAATGGCTTAAAAGTATTAACTGGATATAAATTATCTGATGAGTTGCAGTTGGCAGATAAGGGTATAAAGCCAGTAGAGCTACCAACCTTAGACTTGTTGACCTTGCAAAAAAAAGCAATGACAGAGCGACCTGAAATTACTCAGTTAACACATGGTTTGAAAGCGCGTCGAGCACTGATCAAAGCTAAGCAATCAATGAAAAAGCCTAATGTTTATGCTGGGGTGATTGGTTCGTTCTCTTATTCACCGCTGAGAGATAGAGTGGACAATCCACATATCGCTGATCCATTCAATGATATGGGAACCACGCCAGTAGTGGGTGTGCAGTGGCAGTGGGCTGGAGCTGTGCAAAGTGCGCAAACTCAGCAGGCTAGAGCTGAACTAGATGCATTGTTGGAAAAGAATAATTTTGCCCAAAAGGGTATTCCTTATCAAGTGCTTGAAAATTTTCAACAGGTCAACGCAAAACATGATGCTGTGTCTGAAATGCGTAAAAGTAGCAAGGCTGCCAGAAAGTGGATGGTGAGTAGCTATTCTGATTTTCAGGCAGGAGTTCAGGAGGTTGATAAGCTGGTGACAGCATTTACTGCTTATGTTACAACCTATGCGGATTATCTGCAGTTAGTTTATGATTACAATATGCAAGTTGCGCAACTGGATCAGGTTACCGGAGCATATCAATAATGAAAGTCTATATAAGTATTTTTGCTGTTCTATTGTTTTTAGGATTACCTTTAATTGCGACTGCTAATATTGATCCTCAGGCATTGGTTGAGCAAGTGGCTGACAAGACGATCAAGCGACTAAAGAAAGATAGAGCGTTGATTGATAAAGAGCCAAAATATATCAATGCGGTTATTGATGAGTTGCTTATACCTCATTTTGATTTTGAGCGTATGGCCCGATGGGTTTTGGGAAAACATTGGCGTAAGGCAAAACCTGATCAGCGACAAGCCTTTGTTGGGGAGTTTAAGTCTTTATTAATTCGTACTTATGCGAGTTCCTTGCGAGAATATTCTGATCAGAATATTAAATATTTGCCTTTTCGCGGTAAGCTAGATTCTGGTGATGTAACTGTAAGATCGGAAATCGAGCAGCCCGGTGGTTTTCCGATTCCAATTAATTATCGACTTTATTTAAAAACAAATGAGTGGCTAGTTTATGATATTTCAATCGATGATATTAGCTTGATCGCTAACTATAGGAGTAGCTTTTCTAGACAGATACGTAAATCGGGTATTGATAAACTTATTCAAAAGCTTGCGGATAAAAATAAATAACGTGTCTGGGCGCCACTTAACACTAACAGTATCAAAATCCGGCAATATTCTTTTAGCTGGAGACATTACTCATGAGACCGCGATGTCAGTTATGGATGCTGATGTATTGTCGTCAAAATCTCGAGTTACCATAGATTTTTCAGGGATTAAGCGATCTGATAGTTCGGGTCTGGCGTTGATGACTCGATGGGCTAGGCAGGCCCGAAAGGCTAATATTGAGATATATTACGAGCATGTGCCTGTCAAGTTGGTTGCATTGGCTAAAATGTCTGGGCTTGATTCAATCTTAACCATCACACCTAAGCAAAGTTGATTGACACAATTTTATGGATTCTTGTTCTGTATTCGGTAAATTCATGAAATCTACGGCTTAATAATCAATTAGTCTCTTTTGTCGCCAGCACTATCCAGTTATAATTCACTCTCTTATACTTTATATTGAAAGATCATGACTGATATTAATATTCAAGCGTTAATTGAAGCGGGAATCCCAGGCTCTGTAGTCAAAGTAAATGGTGAAGGCTGCAACGCTAGCGTAGTGGTTATTAGTGACGCGTTTGATGGTTTGAGCTTATTAAAACAACAGAAAATGGTTTATGCTACGCTCGGTGATAATATAACCAGCGGAAAGATTCACGCCTTGACCATAAAATCGTATACCAATGCACAGTGGGAAGCCGTGCCAAATAAAGATCAAATCATCTAAACTTGCCGATTAGCTAGAATATCCCATGGACAAATTAATTATTACCGGTGGTAAGCAACTTAACGGGGAAGTTGAAATTTCCGGTGCTAAAAATGCTGCATTGCCAATTTTAGCCGCGACATTGCTGGCAGAGTCTCCTGTGGTGCTGAGTAATGTGCCTCATCTTCATGATGTCACAACGATGATCGAATTGTTGAGTCGTATGGGCGCGAAATTTAAAGTCAGTAATAGTATGGAAGTTGAGATTGATGCGGCGGATATATCAAGTTGCGAAGCGCCTTATGAATTGGTGAAAACCATGCGAGCGTCCATTCTTGTTTTGGGACCCTTGCTGGCTCGTTTTGGAGAAGCCGTCGTTTCTTTGCCGGGTGGTTGTGCAATAGGTTCTCGCCCAGTCAATATTCATATTAAAGGTTTGCAGGCCTTGGGTGCAGAAATAAACGTTGAATCTGGGTATATTAAAGCCAAAGCATCCCGTCTGAAGGGTGCGACAATATATATGGATATGGTTACCGTCACAGGAACAGAAAACTTGATGATGGCAGCTGCACTTGCAGAAGGTCAGACCGTTTTAGAAAATGCGGCGAAAGAGCCAGAGATTGTGGATCTGGCAAATTGCCTTAAAACCATGGGTGCAAAAATTAGCGGCGCAGGAACAGAAACTATTGTCATTGATGGTGTAGAGCGTTTAGATGGTGGTGAGCACAGAGTTTTACCCGATCGAATTGAAACAGGGACTTATTTGGTTGCGGGTGCAATAACGGGTGGTAAAGTTAAAACAATCAATACTCAGCCGGATTTAATTGAATCAGTACTAGCAAAATTGAGTGAAGCGGGTGCAGAAATTAATACGGGTAGAGATTGGATTGAACTGGATATGAAAGGCAAACGTCCTTCGTCGGTTGATATTAGTACAGCGCCTCATCCAGCTTTTCCCACAGATATGCAGGCACAATTTATGGCGATGAACTGTATCGCTGATGGTGTTGCTATTGTGAATGAAAATATTTTTGAAAACCGGTTTATGCATGTTCAGGAATTGCAGCGAATGGGGGCTGATATTCGAGTAGAAAGTCATACAGCATTTGTTACTGGTGTTGAGCAATTGGCCGGTGCCCCTGTTATGGCAACGGATTTACGAGCCTCAGCGAGTTTAGTGTTAGCTGCCCTGGCAGCAGAGGGTGAGACGGATGTGGAACGTATTTATCACATCGATCGGGGTTATGAGCAAATTGAGCAAAAGCTTTCAATAATTGGCGCAAGTATTAAGCGCGCCTCGGCGTAATAAAAAGTAAGTATTATGAATGATAAATTAACGATTGCCCTATCAAAGGGCCGAATTTTTAAAGATACGCTGCCTTTGTTAAAGCATGCGGGTATCGAACCGATTGATGATCCTGAAACCAGTCGTAAACTGATACTTGACACCACGGTAGATCATATTAAATTAGTTATTGTGCGCGCGACTGATGTGCCCACTTATGTGGAATATGGTGCAGCTGACATTGGTGTTTCTGGTAAAGATGTTTTGCTAGAACACGGTGGTGAAGGTATTTACGAGCCTTTAGATTTAAATATTGCTTGCTGCAAATTGATGGTTGCCGGTGATCCGAATGCAGAAAAGCCGACCTCTCGTTTACGTATTGCCACTAAATTTGTGAAATCGGCAAAGAAATATTATGCAGAAAAGGGTGAACAGGTTGAAATCATTAAACTTTACGGTTCAATGGAGCTTGCACCCATCGTTGGTCTTGCTGATGTGATTGTTGATTTGGTAGACACAGGCAATACCTTACGTGCTAATGGTCTTGAGCCTTTAGAGCATATTGCGGATATTAGCTCACGTTTGGTTGTTAACAAGGCGTCACTAAAAACCAAATCAAAAACCATTAAACAATTTATACAGCGAATTGATGAAGCAGTGAGTTTAAACAACAAGAGTTAAAACACAAAAAACTAGCCATGATAAATATAAGACAACTTTCTACCACTTCTGAATCTTTTTGGCAGGAGTTAGATGCATTAATATCCTGGGAATCTGTATCAGATGAAGGTGTATTTGGTGTTGTTGATGGCATCATAAAACAAATTCGTCAACGTGGCGATGCGGCATTGATTGAATACACGAATAAGTTTGATCGAATGGATATTCAAGATTCGTCGGATCTGGAAATATCGCAATCTCGATTGAAGCAAAGTTATGATGCTATTGATGAGCAAACGCGTGAATTGCTAGAGAAATCCGCTGATCGAATCCGTTCTTATCACGAGCATCAAAAACAAGATTCCTGGAGTTATACGGAAGCTGATGGCACTTTGCTGGGGCAGCAAGTAACGCCTGTGGATCGGGCGGGTTTGTATGTGCCCGGTGGAAAAGCTGCGTACCCTTCTTCCGTTTTAATGAATGCAATTCCAGCTAAAGTAGCTGGTGTAGAAGAATTAATAATGGTTGTTCCTACACCTGATGGTGAAATGAATGATTTGGTTTTAGCCGCTGCGTATATTGCCAATGTTGATCGTGTTTTTTGTGTAGGTGGTGCCCAGGCTGTTGCGGCTTTAGCTTATGGAACGGAAAGTATTCCGCCGGTAGCGAAAATTGTTGGGCCAGGAAATATTTATGTCGCTACAGCAAAACGTATGGTGTACGGCGCCGTTGGCATCGATATGATTGCTGGGCCATCTGAAATTTTGGTGGTATGTGATGGTAAAACTGATCCAGATTGGATTGCTATGGATTTATTTTCGCAAGCAGAGCACGATGAAGATGCGCAATCTGTTTTAGTGACGCCAGACAAGGATTTTTTAAATGCGGTTCTGGATAGTATCAACAAGCTTGCGCCCAATATGGAGCGTGCAGAAATTATTCAAAAATCGCTTGTTGCACGGGGTGCGTTGATTTTGGTGAAAGATTTGGATGAGGCGGCAGATGTCACTAATTATATATCACCAGAACACTTAGAGTTGTCAGTAGAAGATCCGCTGTCGTATGTAAAAGAAATTAAGAATGCCGGTGCAATTTTTATGGGGCGTTATACGGCTGAAGCGATTGGCGATTATTGTGCAGGCCCAAATCATGTTTTACCAACTTCTCGTACAGCGCGATTTAGTTCGCCGTTAGGCGTTTACGATTTTCAGAAACGTTCGAGCCTGATTATGTGTTCTGAGGAAGGAGCTGCTGAGTTAGGTAAAATCGCTGCACCTTTTGCGCGTGGTGAAGGATTAACGGCACACGCTCGATCGGCCGAATACCGAATGAAAAAATAAAATGAGTGATCGAATTAGTCAATTTGTGCGACCAGAAATTCGCGACTTAAAAGCTTATCATGTAGGTGATGCGAATAACTTGATTAAACTGGATAATATGGAAAATCCTTATTCTTGGGATCAGTCGGTGATGGATGCGTGGGTAGAGCGCATAAAAAACGCCCCCATTAATCGCTATCCAGATGCGGAAGCGCAGAGCTTGCAGCTTGCTTTACGTCGCTCGATGTCAATCCCAGATAATGCGGGTTTAATTCTGGGTAATGGTTCTGATGAATTGTTGCAGATGATCTGCATGGCATTGGCAAAGCCAGGCGCGACGGTATTAGCACCTACACCGACATTTGTTATGTACAAGATGTTGGCAATATTTACCAATATGGAATATTGCGGTGTAGAACTTAATAAAGATTTTTCGCTTGATGTAGATGCCATGCTGACGGCGATTGAGAAAACACAGGCAGCAGTCGTTTTTCTATCGTATCCTAATAATCCAACAGGAAATCTTTTTAATGAGCAAGAAGTCTGTCAAATTATTGCGGCAAGTCCAGGCCTAGTAGTGATTGACGAAGCCTATTTTGCGTTCGCTGATGATAGCTTTGCGAAATATCTGGATCGTTACGATAATATGCTGGTTATGCGAACGGTTTCAAAAATGGGCTTAGCTGGTCTACGCTTAGGTTATATGATGGGTAATCCACATTGGATTGAGGAATTTAACAAGGTTCGTTTGCCATTTAATATAAATTGCTTGACTCAGGTAAGCGCAGAATTTGCACTGGAAAATCGGGCGATGTTTGACGCGCAAACTGAGAAAATATGTCAGGATCGTGAATTGTTATTTTCAGAGATGCAGAAAATTGAAGCAATTCGTAGCTATCCTAGTAAGGCAAATTTTATTTTATTTAAACCAAAATCAGGTTCTGGTGATGACTTGTTTGAATCGATTAAGCAAGCAGGAATATTGATTAGAAATTTGGGTGCCAATGGTGGCTTGCTGGAAAATTGTTTACGAGTTACCGTTGGTACAGAGCAGGAAAATGCTGCGTTTTTGAAAGCACTGCAGGAGAGCGTGTAAATGTCTGACCGAAAGGCCGAAATATCAAGAGACACATTGGAAACTCAAATTACAGTATCCATTAATCTTGATGGAAAAGGGAGTGCAGATCTTGATACCGGTTTGCCATTTCTTGAGCACATGCTGGATCAGATTGCACGTCATGGATTGATTGATTTAAATATTAAGGCTAATGGTGACTTGCACATAGATGGTCATCACACTGTGGAAGACATTGGTATTACTTTGGGCCAGGCGTTTAAGCAAGCTATGGGTGATAAAAAAGGAATTTATCGTTATGGCCATGCTTACGTGCCATTAGACGAAGCCTTGTCTCGCGTTGTAATCGATTTTTCTGGTCGTCCCGGAATTGAATATTACGTTGATTTTAAATCAGGTAGTATCGGTGGTTTTGAAACAGAATTATTTTATGAATTTTTTCAGGGATTTGTGAATCATGCTGGGGCTACCTTACATATTGACAATATCCGTGGCCGAAATTCACATCACATTGCCGAAACGATGTTTAAGGCATTTGGGCGTGCGGTTCGCATGGCGGTAAGTGTAGATGAGCGTATGGCTGATATTATTCCATCCACTAAAGGTAGTTTGTAAAACGCAAGCTTAGAAAAATGAGTACGATCGTCATCATAGATTACGGTATGGGTAATTTACACTCGGCAGCTAAAGCCGTTGCCAGGGCAGTAGAAAATGCCACCGTAATAATTAGTAATAATCCCTCAGAAATAAAAAAAGCAGACCGGGTGGTTTTTCCTGGTGTCGGTGCTATGCGTGATTGCATGGCAGGATTGCAGGAGCTTGAGCTGATCGATGTGATTCATCAGGTCTCAAAAGAAAAACCTTTTTTGGCTGTCTGTGTTGGAATGCAAGCTTTAATGAAAAGTAGTGAAGAAAATAACGGTGTTAACTGTCTAGGAATGTTTGAGGGCAGTGTGCGTTATTTTGGTGATTCACTTACAGACGCGAAAACGCAAGAAAGGTTGAAGATTCCACATATGGGATGGAATCAGGTTCAACAAACCCTTAAACATCCGCTGTGGGAAGGTATTGAAGACAATAGTCGGTTTTATTTTGTTCACAGTTACTATGTTGACGCGGCTGATAAAAGCTTGGTGGCAGGTAGTACCGATTATGGTGTTAATTTTGCTGCTTCAATTGCCAAAGAAAATATTTTTGCCGTACAGTTTCACCCTGAAAAAAGTCATAAAGCCGGTTTAACTTTATTAGCTAATTTTGCCCGTTGGAATGGAGACGATCGAGTATGTTAGTCATACCTGCAATAGATTTAAAAGATGGAAAATGTGTTCGCCTGAAACAAGGCGAGATGGACGATGCCACGGAATATGATGCACCAGCAGAGGCAGCTGCACGCTGGGTGGATCAAGGTGCCGAGCGATTACATTTAGTGGATCTGAATGGGGCTTTCGCTGGAAAACCTATGAATGCCGGTGTTGTCAATGAAATTACCAGTACTTATCCTGATCTTGATGTACAAGTCGGTGGTGGTATTCGGGATGAAGATACGGTGCAGGCCTATCTGGAAGCCGGCGTGCGTTACGTTATTATCGGAACACAGGCGATAACGGCGCCTCATTTTGTTGAAGATATCTGTGCTGAATTTCCTGGTCATATTATTGTAGGTTTAGATGCAAAAAATGGCAAAGTTGCAACGGATGGTTGGTCGAAATTATCAAATCATGATGTGATTGATATGGCGCAGCGTTTTGAAGAAATGGGTGTTGAGTCGATCATTTATACGGATATTAGTCGTGACGGCATGATGAATGGTGTTAATGTTGAGTCGACGGTTAAATTAGCACAGGCTATTCGTATTCCTGTGATTGCCTCGGGTGGCATTACAAATATGAATGATATAAAAGCACTTTGCGAAGTTCAGGATGAAGGTATTATGGGTGCGATTACGGGTCGTGCTATTTATGAAGGTAGTTTGGACTTTGCAGAAGCTTATAAGTATTGTCGTAAATAGGCTTTTGGCTTCGATTCGCGCTTGGTGTTATTTAGATCTCAGAGACACGCGGTGAACCCATCCATGGGCGCTCAATGTTCACATCCATGTGAACAATGGTCTCTGATATCCAAATAACACTAAACGCTCGGTTCTGAGATGATTTAATTTATTAGGATTTTAATGAAGTGGGTTTAGCAAAAAGAATAATACCTTGCTTGGATGTTGATAATGGTCGCGTTGTTAAAGGCGTGCAATTTGTTGATATTCGTGACGCAGGAGATCCTGTTGAAGTTGCCAAGCGCTACGATGCTGAAGGCGCTGATGAAATTACATTTCTAGATATAACGGCTAGTTCTGATGACAGAGAAACTATCGTTCATGTGGTTGAGTCAGTAGCTAGCCAGGTTTTTATTCCCTTAACCGTTGGTGGTGGCATTCGTACGGTAGATGATATTCGTCGTATGTTAAATGCGGGTGCCGATAAAGTCGGTATTAATACCGCTGCCGTTTTTAATCCTGAGTTTGTAAAAGAAGCCTCAGAAAAATTCGGCTCACAATGTATTGTGGTTGCCATTGATGCGAAAAAAGTCAGTCAGGAAGGTGAAGAAAATCGTTGGGAAATATTCACTCATGGTGGACGTAAGCCGACAGGGATCGACGCTGTTGAGTGGGCAAGAAAAATGGTCGGCTATGGTGCTGGTGAAATATTGTTGACTAGTATGGATCGAGACGGAACTAAAATTGGTTTTGATTTAGCTCTGACACGAGCAATATGTGAAGCGGTAAATGTTCCAGTCATTGCTTCAGGTGGTGTGGGTAATTTGCAGCATTTAGTAGACGGTGTCATTGAGGGTAAAGCTGACGCGGTTTTGGCTGCAAGTATTTTTCATTTTGCTGAATACAGTATTGAAGAGGCGAAACATGAGATGCAGAATGCCGGAATTGAAGTGCGCTTATGAGTCTTAATTGGTTAGACGATATCAAATGGGACGATAAAGGGCTTGTGCCAGCTATTGCACAAGATGCGAGTAATGGAAAAGTGCTTATGATGGCATGGATGAATCGTGATGCCCTACAGCAAACCGTGGAAAAAGGTCGAGCAATTTATTGGTCCCGATCCAGGAAGAAGTTATGGCCGAAAGGTGAAGTATCCGGCCATGTGCAAAAAATAAAAGATATTCGTTTGGATTGTGATAATGATGTTCTGCTTTTGAAAGTTGAGCAATTAGGTGGCATTGCTTGTCATACGGGAAGGAAAGCCTGCTTTTATAAAAAGTTAGAAAATAACAGTTGGCAATCTGCTGAGCCAATTTTAAAAGACCCTAAAGAGATCTATAAAAAATGAGTGATGTGCTTAAAGAGCTATCAGAAATATTAAAAGAGCGTAAACAAGCAGATCCCTCTAGTTCCTACGTAGCAAGTTTGTATGACAAAGGCCTGGATACCATATTAAAAAAAGTAGGTGAGGAGTCAGCTGAAACAATTATTGCTGCAAAAGATGGTAATGCCGAGCAAATTATTTATGAAACAGCAGATCTATGGTTTCACACATTGGTCATGTTAGTTGATCAGGGTATTGATCCACAAGATGTGCTTAAGGAATTAGAGCGTCGATTTGGTTTGTCTGGTATAGAGGAAAAAGCTTCCCGTAAAAAATAGATTTTTTATCGTTGGTGCCCTGTGATGTAGTTCATATAATTTAAAAGCATGTTGAGTTAAATTAGCTCAATAAAAAAAATACGCAAAAGGCAATTATTATGACAATGACTACTACTTTCCATAACAACCCATTAACATTTGCAACCAGCCGAATGTTAATTATCAATGATGCGTCACTACGGCAAACAACGGCTGCAGGAAATTTACATAATTTTGCTACTGCAGTGACTTATTTTCAAGTGACGTTATCCCCAATGTTCCCGAACGCTGCATTTATAAATTTTAGTGCCGTAGCTGCTGCTGATCATCAGCCGTGTTATTTGTTGCCCTATTATCCTGGTGCTGATGTCGATATTACATTGGGTAATGCGGCAAAAATATTTTTTACTAGTAACTTAAGTGGTTGTGGTGTGCAAGTTTCTGGTACGCGTCAAACCCCCAGAGTTATTCATTCAAATGCACGGGATGTATTTGATACGCATGGTGCTGTCATGGCTCGTAATGCAATTGATAATCGCTTGGCACAACATGGGCAGCATGATGCAAATGTCGGAACGTTGACTAAAGCTGATCAAGAGCAAACATTTAATAATCGCATTGCTAACAATTTGCAAGCTATTGTCAATAATATAACACCTACTAAAGAAGGTTATACCGTCGATACAAATTCTGTACAGCTGGATCAGAATGCTTCTGGATTGTCGGGTGCTGTGTTTGGGGAGAAAGCGGCGAATGATGATTGGACATTTTATTCGCAATTATCGACGCCAATAACACAAGGTACTCAAACAAAAAAAAGAACGATTCTTCGCAATAAACATGCAGACCTCAATTCAGAAAACCCGATAACCCACAATTCGAATGATGATGCTTATGCGGTGCTAGGGCAACCTCGCCAATTTTGGCCATAATCTATCTCTTTTATGCGCTAAATTGACTAATTTGACGGATTTACTACGCTTAATCTTGGTTTTTGCTTATAATGGCCAGCTGCTTTTTAAGTAAAAGCCAATAGATAGTGGTTTTTAAGATAGAACCATGTCAAAACAGAATTTAATTAACATGACGCAAAAAAATAAGTAAAAAAATCATCATGTTAGCGAGAGTATTCTTAGGAGAATAGTATGGGCGGTATTAGTATTTGGCAGTTAGTGATCATTTTGGTCATTGTATTATTGATTTTTGGTACTAAAAAATTCAAGAACATGGGCAGTGATTTGGGATCAGCAGTTAAAGGCTTCAAATCTGCAATGAATGAAGGCGAGCAAGCGGCTGAGAAAAAGACAACAGAGACTTTGGATAACAAGACAGATTCCGCTGCGATTGATGTTGAAGTAACTAAAAAAGAAGAATCTAAGAAAGATAGTTAATTAACAAAAACTTCGACGGACTGAATATTCACTATGTTTGATATTGGATTTTGGGAGCTCATGATTATTGGCGTTGTGGCCCTCCTTGTTGTGGGGCCAGAACGTTTTCCAGGTATGATTAAGAAGGTTGGCTATTGGATTGGTCAATTTCGTCGAATTGCCTCTTCAGTTAAATCTGAAATTCAGGTTGAAGTGGACAAGGCAGAACAGCTGCAGAATCTTTTGGATGAGCAAAAGCAGATTTTAAAACGCAATGCCGATGTTGACCTAACTCAGCCTGCGGTAAAGCCTAAACCTACCGTAGAGTCTGATTCACCCCCACAAGCGATTGGCAAGCACTCTGATAATGAGTCTTCATCTGCCACTAACACAACCCCTCAAACAGAAACGCAAAATAAATCTTCATGAGTCGACCTAAAGTTGATAAATCAGAATTACCCCTAGTTGCTCATTTGGTTGAGCTGCGAGATCGATTATTGCGCGTGATAGCGGTGGTTGTGGCATTATTTTTATCAATGATTTATTGGGCAAATGATTTATATACTACTTTAGCGGAACCGCTAATGGCACATTTGCCCAGCGATGGAACAATGATCGCGACTGATGTGGCATCGCCATTTTTTACACCATTTAAATTAACCTTGGTGTTGTCTATATTTCTGGCTATGCCGATGTTGTTGTATCAATTTTGGGGTTTTATTGCACCTGGTTTGTACCGCCATGAAAAAAGGATGGTGTTTCCTTTATTGGCTTCTAGTACTGGGCTATTTTATTTAGGTGGTATATTCGCTTATTTCATAGTATTTCCTTTAGTATTTGGATTTTTTACCAGCGTTGCGCCTGATGGTGTCGCAATCATGACAGACATCAGTAAATACCTAGATTTTGTCTTAAAAATGTTTTTTGCCTTTGGTTTGGCCTTTGAAGTACCGGTTGTGGTAGTTGTTCTTGTATGGGCTGGAATAACGACAGCTGATAGTTTGGCTGCGAAACGACCTTACATTGTTGTGTCTGTGTTTGTATTGGCAATGTTATTAACGCCACCTGATGCAATTTCACAAACTTTGCTTGCGGTTCCCATGTTAATTTTATTTGAAGCAGGTTTGTTTTTTGCTCGTAAAATTAAACCTTCCGAACAAGAAGACGAGCTGGATGAGGAGTTGCATAGACCGAATTCTGAAGCTGATGCGAAGCGGGATGTTCATCAATCACGCGAAGCGGAAGAGATGTTTGATGAGGAGCTTGAGCGAGAGTTTAATCAAGCAGAAGCAGATGAAAACAAGTTGGATCATCCCGACGATACCAAGCCAAAGTAAGCTTCGCTTGCAGGCGTAGTTAATTAGTGTTTCCTTTATTTAGATTTATTTAATTCCTGCTATTCTGTATTTGAGGTCTCTCACTGGTGATGACTTGGCTTTTTACTATCTTGCCGTTACGCTGTAAGGTTAATTTAACAGATGTGCCAGGTTTTGATTGTGCAATCATATTAATGGCATGTTTGCCGTCGATGACGGTAATGTCGTTTACAGCAAGTATGATATCGCTAGGCCGTAAGCCGGCCTTATCAGCAGGTCCTTGTTTTAATACTCCAGCAATAAGAACGCCATTGGTGTCTTTTAAGCCGAAGGACTCAGCAAGTTGTGCTGAAATATTCTGAATTTCGATACCAATCCAACCACGTACAACATGACCAAATTGTATGATTTCTTCTGCGATGTTTTTTGCGTTGTCGATAGGAATGGCAAACCCGATTCCTTGGGAGCCGCCACTACGAGTGACGATGGCCGTGTTGATTCCAATCAAATGACCAAATGCATTGATTAATGCGCCTCCAGAATTGCCCGGATTTATTGCAGCGTCAGTTTGAATAAAATTTTCGAAAAGGCTCAACCCTAATCGATCTCGGCCTGTAGCACTTACAATACCCATTGTAACTGTTTGCCCGACGCCAAAGGGATTTCCAATAGCTAAGGCGACATCGCCAATTTCGATAGCTTCTGATTGGCCTAAGGTAATTGCCGGTAAATTTTGAGCATTAATATGTAAAACCGCGATATCAGAATCAGGGTCGGTGCCTATTATTCGAGCGCGAATGCTTCTTCCGTCTTGTAACGCGATTTGAATTTCGTCGGCGCCTTCGATAACGTGATTATTGGTTATTATGTAGCCTTTGTTGCTGATGATGACGCCAGAGCCTAGGCTGGTTTCTAGTTTTTTTCGTGGAATACTTGGTCTGCCTTCGCCAAAGAAATGCTTAAACATTGGGTCGTCGAACAGGCGTGGGCGCTGTTGAGCAACAACTTTAGTTGTGTGGATATTTACAACGGCAGGCGATGTTGCTTTTACGGCATCGGAATATGAGGCAGTGATTTGTTGAGATTGCCGGCTGCTAGCTGCAAGTTCTTTAGCATCGTCAACGGAAACTTCGTTAAAATTAATTGAAGTATTACCGCCAAGCGTAGATTCATCTTGCGTAAAATATAAAACAACGATGGCCGATACCATTCCGATCAAGGTAAATTTGATAAGCGTTTTTATAATGTCCATTGATTGTTTTTTATTCCTAAATATAAATAGCGCGAAGACGTGTTGAAATCTACAGGCTAAAAAGCCTACTATTTTACTTTATAATGAGTAGTTTACCTTAAATTAGGGGCAAAGTATGGTGAGATTATCGGATATTGTAGAATTTTCAGATGAATTATTAAGCGTATCGAATTTTAAAGATTATTGCCCTAATGGTTTGCAAGTTGAAGGAAATCTAACGGTAAAAAAAGTTGTTAGTGGTGTAACGGCTTCTCAAGCGCTGATTAATGGTGCAATCGAACTTAATGCTGATTTACTTTTGGTGCACCATGGGTTTTTCTGGCGTGGTGAAAAGGAAGCTATTGTTGGCTTGAAAAAGAAACGAATTCATGCGTTGTTGCAAAATAATATTAGTTTGCTTGCTTATCATTTACCCCTCGATGCACATAAGTTATGTGGGAATAATGCACAACTGGTTGAGCGATTATCATTGCGATCTGTTGCTTCATTTGGTGGTGAGAACAGCGATATTGGTTTAATAGCTGAAGTGAAGTCACCGGTTACTGCTCAGGATTTTAGCGCACGACTTCAGTGCGTCTTAGGTCGTCAGCCGACACATCTTAGTGCGTTTGAAAATAAAGAGATAAAAACGCTCGCCATTTGTTCAGGTGGGGCTCAGAGCTATTTCGAATCAGCCATTGCTGCAGGTGTTGATGCATTTATAACTGGAGAAGTATCTGAGCAAAGTTTTCATTTAGCATTGGAATCGGGTGTGGATTTTTTTGCAGCGGGCCATCATGCTACAGAACGATATGGAGTGCAGTCCCTTGGCGAATTGTTGGCCGAAAAATTTTCATTAGAATATGAGTATTTGGATATAAATAATCCAATATAGTGGTGAAAAATAGATCAGCTGGCATTGATATCCAACGCATACTGTTGCCTTGTGTTGCCTATGTTAACTGGCAATCGTTAGGATGAGCCGCGGGTTGTTTTTTTGCGCTCGATATTTAATGCAGTAATAAGTAAGTTTCCTTCGCTGGTTATTAACTATTCGCTCTCTTTAGTATTTCAGTAATTTCTAGAATTTTTTTCTTGAATAACCTTAGTAAGTGCAGATTTAAATAATTGACAGTTTTCGTTGACAATTCAACTAGACATGGAATAGCATCAAGCCACGCATCAAATCCGTTGATAGATGACAATGGATATTTTATTAGAAAACTCTAATAGAGTTGAGATGTTATTGAATGTAGAGGGGAGGCTCATTCGATCAAAAAATATATTATTTTTTGTTCCTATAGCTGTCCTTTTTAATTACTCTTGTTAGAGTGATTTTCACATTTTATTTTTTGGAAGTTGCCATGCTATATGGCGGCTTGATTTTTTGTTTTCTAAATTTTTTTAATTTAGAAAACTAAATGAATCGTAATTACAAAACCTTTAGAGGTGGGAGATGCAAGTTGAAAGAAAAATGTTACATCGGCATCTGGTCAATAGGATGAGAGGGCAGATAAGGATGAAAACAGCAACAATAAAACAAATATTGTACTTGAGCTTTTTGGCCGCTGTTGTGGCGTTGCTACCAGCAAAGAGTTACGCAGAATTGCCGGTGCCAGCTCATATAACACCACCTCCCGGTGAGCATGAAAGTCCAACAGTACCTCAACCAATTGAGTTTCCGCACGATCGTCATGTGCAAGATATGAAAATCAATTGTATGTACTGCCACACTTATGCGCGACGTAGTCAGGTTGCTGGGATACCGCCGACAAGTAAGTGTATGGGTTGTCACAAAGTGATTGCCACTGACAAAGCACGTATTCAAAAGTTGACGGAATACTGGGAAAAGGGTGAGTCACCTCGTTGGAAAAAAGTCCACGACGTGCCTGATTACGTGCATTTTAGCCATGAAAAACACATACGTAAGTTTGTATTCGATGCAGACTTCCCAGTGCAGGATGTTCAGCAGGTCTGCGGGGTTTGTCATGGTGAAGTACGCGGAATGACAGTTGCGGAAAAGAAAGAACCATTAAACATGGGTTTTTGCCGACGTTGCCACGAGGCTAACGGTGGTCCGGGTGACTGTTGGAAATGTCATAAGTAAGCTGTGCGAATCGCTGAACAATATAAACGGTGAAAGTATGAGTAACGTAAAAGTTAATCGAAGAAAGTTTTTAAAAATGCTCGGTTGGGGCGGCGCAGGTACAGCATTAGCTGGTTGCGATATGCCAACAACCGTTACTTTGGAAGAAGGTAAGGAAGAAGTTGTTTCTTATTTGATGCCAGAAGAATATGTAATTCCAGGCATTGGTGTTTGGTATGCATCAACTTGTACGCAATGCGAGGCGGGCTGTGGATTGCACGGTCGCGTACGTGAAGGTCGCGTATTAAAGTTGGAAGGTAATCCTGATTCACCTATTAATCATGGTAATACATGTCTTATGGGTCAGGCGGGTGTTCAAGCCCATTACAACCCTGATCGAATCACCTCGCCTATGATGCGCAAAGGCGGGAGCTTGCAAAATGTAAGCTGGGATGATGCCATGGCTGAACTTAGCAAACGTGTTGGTTCTGCTTCAGGGCTAAAAGGTGACAGGTTCGGAATGGTGACAGGCACTGTTAGTGGTCATCAGGCAGTTATCATTGATGAGTTAATGTCTAGTGTAGGTTCAAAAAACCACTATGTAACCGAAGTGGTTAATACCTCTGTTTGGAGCGCGGTTTGCCGAGACATGTTGGGTGATGAATTACCTACCTTGAATTTTGATAAAGCGGGTGTAGTGCTTTCTTTTGGTGCAGACTTCATGGGTACATGGACATCACCAGTGCATTACATGGGTGAGTACGCTAAATTTCGTAAAGGAAAACGTGGTGCATTAATTCAAATTGAGCCAAAAATGACTTTGACGGGTGGTAATGCTGATCTTTGGTTGGCTGCCAACCCAGGTACGGAAGGTGCGTTGGCATTAGGTATCGCAAATTTCATTCTTGACCGTGGATGGAATGTAAATGATGTGCCTTCAAGTGTACGTAAGTCACTTCAACAATATAACCTTTCAGCGGTTGAGAAAGTTACCGGCATTGCTACTGATAAGATTAAACGTATTGCTAGTATGTTAACTGAACGAGGACCAGCGCTTGTGATAGCTGGTGCTTCTACAGAAAATCATGAAAATGGTTACGACTCTGTCGCTTCAGTGATGTTGCTTAACCTTATTATGGGTAGTGTGGGTTCAACGATTGAGGCCAATTCACGTTTCCCCGAAAAATCCATGCGTGCTAAACAAGGTAGTAGTAAAGACTTATTATTACTTGCAAAATCTTTGAAGGCTAAAAGCTTGGATGTACTGTTTACCTACAATACTAATCCTTCTTATTCAGCACCTGCAGTATTGCAACTGGATGAGGGTTTATCCAATGTAGGTTTTAAAGTCGCTTTTTCCATGTTCCCAGATGAAACAACCGTTAAGGCTGATTTAGTATTACCTATATTTTCTGGAATGGAAGATTGGGGTACGCATGTAGCAGCTTATGGTGCAGGCGAGCCAACACTAAGTTTACAGCAACCATTGATGGAGCCACTATATAAAGAAACACGTGGTTTTGGCGATCTTATGTTAAACATTCTAAAAATGCGTAGCAAAGATTTTGATAAATTTGCTGACTACTACGGTTACATACAAACGGCTGTTGTTAACATGCCTGCCAATGTGGTTGGCAGTGTTACAGGTGATCATGCCGATATGTGGACTAACATTCTCCAGACAGGTGTAATTAAAGCGAAAGGCGAAAAAGGTTCGCTAACACCAAAACTGGTTGAAATGAAATACAAACCTCAGCAAGAAAACGCGGGTTATCCGATGCATTTAATACCTTCTACTGGCTTAGGTTTATGGGATGGTCGTCACGCAAATCTCCCTTGGTTGCAGGAAGCACCTGATCAAATCTCGAAAGTTGTTTGGGGTTCGTGGGCTGAATTACACCCTAAGAAGGCAGCAGAACTTGGACTGAAAAATGGTGATTATGTTCGCGTAACTTCTGCAAGTGGCAGTGTAGAGGCTCAAGTTTACGTGCACAAAGGTATTCATCCTGATGCCGTTGCCGTTCCCGTTGGGCAAGGTCATACAGAATATGGTCGTTATGCCAAGGGTCGCGGCGTGAATCCCATGAAGATTTTAAACCCATTAATGGAGCGACGTACTGGTGAGCTAGCAACTTATGCTACTCGCGTAACAGTGAGTAATGCGCATCAGCACGGTAAGTTGGTTCACATGGGTGGAAGCGAAATTCAAATGGGTCGTAAATTTGTTCGTACTGTATCAGCTGATTCGTTACGACGAACAGAAGGGGAGGTATAAACCATGTCATTGAAGAATATTTTAGAAAATTTTTCATATTTTCGTCGTGATGCGGAAATGGGTGGTCATCATGAATATGAGCACCGATTTGGTATGGCTATCGATCTGGATATTTGTACTGGATGTAATTCTTGCTCTACGGCTTGTTACGCAGAAAATAATCTGGCTGTTGTTGGTAAAGATAAATTTGAAAAAGGTCAAGCCATGCATTGGCTTCGTATCGAGCGTTATTGGGATGAAATCGAAGGTGATTTTCCTGAGCAAGGTGCCAAGTTTATCCCAATGATGTGTCAGCAATGTGGTGCGGCGACATGTGAGCCTGTTTGTCCGGTTGCAGCAACATATCATACGCCTGATGGTTTGAATGCTCAGGTTTATAACCGATGTATCGGTTCACGTTATTGTAGTAATAACTGCCCTTTCCGGGTTCGATACTTCAATTTCTGGTCATACTATGAAGATTCTTGGCCAGAGCCTTTGAATATGCAACTTAATCCTGACCTGAGTGTTCGTGATAAAGGTGTGATGGAAAAGTGTACCTATTGTATTCAACGAATTCGTGTTGCAAAAGATACTGCAGCACGCGAAGAGCGTACATTGGTAGATGGTGATATCACTACAGCATGTCAACAAGCGTGTCCTACTGATGCGATTGTATTTGGAGACACTATGGATCCAAAGAGCAAGGTCAGTAAGATGTGGGCTAAACATCAAATTCATCGTGGCCCGGTTACACAGAAGAAAGATAAAGCCAATGGCGAAGTTAGAGGGTACCGTGTATTTGATGAGTTGAACGTGGATCCTTCCACTATGTATTTGGAAAGAGTGCGGGATACTGAGGTTTAAATCGCTCGATTTTATCAGTGATTTGAGAATTTAAAAGGAAAAGTCATGGGTCAAGTTATAGAAGATAAAATGATTGACGAAAAGCTGGAGTGGTCGCGTATTAACGCAGACGTGATTGCCTCCATGCAAAATCCGCGAAGAGCGTATTGGGTAACATTGATGGTGTGTATCGCAATGTTTGCCTGCGCGATCGCAGCGGAAATTTATCAATACAAATTGGGTCTGGGTGGTGCAGGCCTGAATAATCCACATATGTGGGATATGTACATTGCAACATTCGTATTCTGGATCGGTATGAGTCACGCCGGAACACTATTATCAGCGATATTGCATATTATACATGCGCAATGGCGTAAGCCGATTTATCGATTCGCAGAAGCGATGACAACCTTCTCATTGATGACAGCGGGTTTCTTCCCAATGATTCACTTGGGTCGTGTTTGGAATCTTTATTGGGTATTACCTTACGTATCTGATCGAGGTATTTGGCCAAACTTTCGTTCTCCATTGGTATGGGACGCTTTTGCGATCAGTACTTATCTCTCATCTTCGGCGTTATTCCTGTTTATCGGTTTAATTCCTGATATGGCGATTTTGCGTGACCACACAACGGGATGGCGTAAAAAATTATACGGTGTTTTGTGTTTAGGTTGGCGTGGTGATGATCGTCAATGGCGTAACTTCCGTAGAACTTACATGCTTCTAGCATGTTTCTTAATACCTCTAGCGATTTCGGTTCACTCTATCGTATCGTCTGACTTTGCCATGTCTATTATGCCTGGCTGGCACATTACAACTTTTCCTCCTTACTTCGTAGCAGGCGCACTGTATTCTGGTTGTGCGGCGATCATGACGTTGTTCGTATTATTGCGTTACTTCTTCCGCATGGAAGAGTACATGACATTAAATATCATGGAAAAAACCACTAAGTTAACATTTGCTATTGCAATGGTTTGGACATACTTGAATTTAATCGAGTTCTCAGCAACTTGGTACGGTCATAATATGTATGACAAAGAGCTCTTGATTGATAAGGCGGTTGGGCCTTATGCAGGAATCTTCTGGGCTATGATCTTTTGCGGAATGGTAGCGCCGTTTGCCATGTGTTTTCAAAAACTCCGGCGACATATGCCTTCAATGTTTGTCTTATCCATCGTCTTGCAGTTGGGAATGTTTCTCGAACGTTGGATGATTGTTGCACCAACATTGTCTATGTCTCATCAGGTTCATCAATGGGATGTGCTGTACGGAACTGTCATTGAATGGGCGATAGTGTTTGGAAGCTTTGGCTGGTTTGGTATCTTGTTCCTAGTGTTTGTTAAAATGTTTCCTTCGGTATCCATGTATGAGGTGAAAGAACTTTGTTTTCATCTTAAACATGAAATTGAAGAAGAAGAGCATGAGAAGAAGCTAGCGGCGGAAAAAGCAGGCGGCAAACAAACATCGGGTGGTGGAGCATCACCAGCAGGTAGCCCCGGATTGGAGGGAGCATAAATGAGTAAGCATCGTTTATTAGCAATGTTTAAAGATTTTGACGACGCGTTTGATGTCGTTGACAAGATCAAAGCAAAAGAAGTGTCAGGGTTAGTGGTGGAGGACATCAATATGATGTCCCCTATTGAACATCCTGATGTTGATGAAAAGTTAGGTAAACGACCAGTGAATGTTGCGTATTTCACATTGCTGGGCGCTATCTTTGGTGTGACATTTGGCTTTTTCTTTCTGACTTCTGCGCAAGCAAGTTTTCTTGTGCAGCCTCAGGGGGGTAAAGCGGTTGTTCCATTGCCGACTAACTTTGTCTTAATGTATGAAATGTTGATTTTCTTTGCGGTTTGGACCACGGTTGTTACCTTTTTAGTGCTATCTAAGTTATTTCGTCCGCGTGGTACTTTGTATAGCGAAAAGTTGACTGTGGATGAAATTGGGATTGTTGTTGAAATTGAAGATGACAAGCTGGAAGCAGTGAAGAACTTTTTCAAAGACAATAAAGCATTAGAAATACGAGAAGAGAAGGCCTGATGAAAAGAAAAGCGAAAATATTAATAATAGCTGCGGCGATGGTGCCAACAGTTGCGTTCGCTTGGCCGTGGTCGACTGACATGATGAATCAGCCAAGCATTAAACCTCAGGAAGGTAATCCTGCGCTATTTCCAAAGCGTTCGGTTCCAGTTACTGGCATTCCAACTAAGGTGAAAGATAGAGCAGAAGCTTCTGATTTGAAAAATCCGGTTGCTGTAACTGACGCCTCAATTAAAAAAGGCCGGGATCTATATCAAATCATTTGTGCGGCTTGTCACGGTTTAAGTGGTAAGGCAGACTCACCGGTAAGTGAAAAAATTGGTGCAGTTGATTTGACGGCTGAATATATCCAAAATTATCCAGACGGTTATATTTACGGAACGATAACTTTTGGCAGTGCAATTATGCCAGCTTACGGTGTAGTTAATGAGCAAGGTGGTTCAAACGACTTGTCTCCTGAAGAGCGGTGGCATGTGGTTAATTATCTTAAGCATCAACTGATGAAAGAACCAGCTAGCGCTGTGACTTACTCAACATATTAAATAAAAAGGTGGAATAAAAATGGAAGGATTTGGAAGCTGGTCTGTCCTGACAGCCGATTATTTGATTGTTCTGTATTTGGCGATTAACGGTGTAACACTAGCTGCAATTTTACATCTTGTTAATGCTAAATGGCGTGAGCATGTGCGTTTTCTTTCGGTGTCATTAGCGGGATTGTTCCCGGTAGCTTTTGTATTGTTGTGTATTTTGTTATTTAACGGCGAAAACACCTTTCAGTGGCTAGCGGCAGCGAATAGTCATGGTGGTGGACATGATGTTCATCTCAATGGTTGGCATAACTATACTTTTCTAGTAGTACGTGAATTTACAATGTTTTTTGTAGTTTACGGCTTGTACGGATTGTTTATTAAATATCAACACGAGTCTGTTGTTAATCCGAGTTATCACAATCAACGTAAATTTAGAAACATTGCGTTGCTGATTCCTTTTGCTTACGTGCTTTTTGGAACCATGGTTGCTTGGGATTTTGAAATGACAATGGTGCCGAATTGGCATAGTGCGAGTTATGGTCCATACCATTGGGTAAGTCATTTTCACTTCTTCTTGGCGTTTTTTGCTATCTTCTTATTTGTATTGAAGAAATCTGGAAAACTACGTGTCGAAGTTCCTGATCGCATCATGAACTATTTAGCACAAATGATGCTGGCGTTTACTATTTTGTGGACTTACCTTTTCTTCACTCAATACCTTATCATGTGGTATGGGCGTTTGCCGGAAGAAATCGATCGTTTCAGAAATATGATGGAATTTGATCTGGCACCAATATGGTGGACTATAGTTGCACTTAAATTCATCATTCCGTTGGTGTGTTTGGTTCTAACGCCTACTCGTCATAATCAGCCGGCAATTGTGATTATTGCATGTGGAATTGTAGTTGGTACTTGGTTGGAGCGTTATACTTGGATTTCCGGTTCGGTAGATCCTGAGTTCTATCATTTACCAATGACAGCGGGTTTTGACATTGGTGTTACTGCAGTGATTGCGGGTGTGGTATTTTATACAATTCGCCGTTCATTGCATCAGAAAGGCCTATTGAAATCATCATAAGACCTTAAAAATGTGGTATTCTAGGGCGCTTGAGGAAACTCAAGCGCCTTTTTATTTTCAGGCTGTAAATCCATGGTTCTTGTTTTTAAGCCATAATTATTCGTTATAAAGACGTTTAAAGATTTAACTTACTTATTTTGGGAGTAGTATTACATGGCAGTTATTACCAACAAACGCTCGGTAATGACATTATATTCCAGCGCAAATGACCCCTATAGTCATCGTGCACGAATAGTCCTAGCAGAAAAAAATGTTACCTATGAAATCAATATCATAGAGCCGAATATGCTACCAGAGGATTTAATCGATCTTAATCCTTATAACTCTGTACCTACTTTAGTTGATCGAGATTTGGTGTTATATGATTCACGCGTCATTATGGAATATCTTGACGAACGATTTCCTCATCCACCTTTAATGCCGGTAGATCCAGTTTCTAGAGCGAGAAGTCGATTAATGCTGCATCGAATAGATAATGACTGGTACAGTTTGCTTGATGACTTGACTGTTGGAGATGAAAAAACGCAGGAAAAAGCGCGTGGAGAATTTGAAAATAGTCTGGCTTCTATAGCTCCAATTTTTGAAGCAATGCCTTACTTTATGAGTGAGGAGTTTTCATTAGTAGATTGTAGTATTGCGCCTTTATTGTATCGATTGGAAGAATATGGCGTTCAAATCCCTGCGCCAGCGAAATCAGTAAAAAAATACATGGAACGAGTTTTTGAAAGAAGCTCTTTTCAAGAAAGCTTGACAGATGCGGAAAAAAACGCAGAACTTGAAAAAGCATAATTAAGAATAAATATAGACTTTTCTATTAATAACTATTAGATAAAAATTATGATTAAATCAATGACATCCAGCCGTCCTTATTTATTGAGGGCATTAAACGAGTGGATTCTAGACAATACTATGACACCACATATTGTTGTCGATGCAGCACAAAAAGATGTTATTGTGCCGACAGAATTTGTATCATCAGGAAAAATTGTTTTGAACGTAAGTCCTAGTGCTGTTCACGGATTGGCAATAGATAATGATTTTATGAGTTTTTCAGCACGGTTTTCAGGTAAAGCGATGGATGTTATTGTGCCAATTAATGCAATAATGGCGATTTATGCTAAAGAAAATGGTCAGGGTATGGTGTTTACTGATGAAATTACCCGCGCCGAGCAACAACCTAATATTTCGACAAAAGAAAAGATAAACGAGCGTCCATCTTTAAAGCTAGTTCAGTAAGTTCGTTTGTTGCGCGTTTGTTTTTATCAACTCAACGAGCGAAGGATAATCAATTTTAACTGATCTTTTTTCTTCGATAAGTTTATTTCGTTCTTCTTTATTTAACTCATCTAAGCTAATTACGTATTCGTAAAACGCTGGCCATTGCCCTTTTTGTTCTGTGAAGAATTGAAAAAAGGCCGGTATGTCGTGTAGGTATGTCATTGAGGAGGTGAGTCGGGCATTATTAATCGGCTTGTTAATCCAGCTGTCAAAATGAATGTTTTCAGGCCAATGTGTTTTCAACTCTGCATACTCCAAGCGCAAATTTTTAATGATGTTTTGTTTTGCTTCACGTTTTGCAGTGTTATCCAGAGCTTTGTTATATAAAGCTTCGAGGTGTTGGCGTGTTTTTAATAACAAATCCCTGAAATCACTTTGTGCTTGTAAATAAGTTAAATAGTCATCCAGTTGTTGTGGATTAGATTCTAAAATCCATTGAATTGTGCCTAATTGTTCAACACTGCTGGAAAAGGCCTCATTAAAATTAGTCTCATCTTTAATATAAATAATTTGATGAGAAAGTTCATGAAAAATAAGGCCCGCAAGTGTTCGTTGTTTCCAGTGCAACATAGTGTTCATTAGTGGATCATCAAACCATCCCAGCGTGGAGTAGGCCGCTATTCCGCTAACGTGAGTATCGAGGTTTTCCTTTTCTAGTTTAATGGCTTCGTGCTTAGCGTCGTCTTGCGTGAAATAACCGCGATAACTCACACAGCCCACAATAGGGTAGCACCAAGTTTTTGGGGATAGAGAAAATTCCGGTGCAGCAAATACATTCCAAACGACATAAGATCGTTTTACATCTACATAATTTAAGTAGCTATTATTATTTGGTAGAGACAGCCGTGTACTAGCATATTGGCGTATGGCTAGGGCTTGTTGTAAGCTAGTTTTTAAGTTGTCTGGTGTTTCAGGATTGTTTAATACATCATTGATGTTTTCTCGATTAAACAATAAACTCATTTGCCCTTGAATGGACTGCCCATAATAACTTATGGTGCTACATGCACTTAGTGTATGCAGTAAAAATAGTGTGATAATTATCTTAATGATCATTATTAATTAATATTACCAATGTATAGACAAGAAAAACAAATATCATGAAAACTTACCTGGTTGGTGGTGCAGTACGAGATCAATTATTGGGAAAAGCTCTGCAAGATCGGGACTGGGTTGTGGTTGGATCAACAGCTGAGGAAATGATTAGGCGAGGATTTACTCAGGTGGGTAAAGATTTTCCCGTATTTTTGCACCCTGAAACCAAAGAAGAATACGCACTGGCGAGAACCGAAAGAAAATCAGGAAAAGGTTATGGAGGGTTTGAAGTACATACAAGTCCCGAAGTGAGCCTAAAAGAAGATCTTGCTCGTCGTGATTTAACCATTAATGCTATAGCAATGGATGATTCGGGGAAAATCATTGATCCTTATGGTGGCGTAGACGATTTAAATAAATTTATTCTGCGGCACGTAACTGAGGCATTTGCTGAAGACCCATTACGAGTATTACGTGTAGCTCGCTTTAAGGCGCGTTTTCATTATTTGGGATTTTCAATTGATCCCAATACACTCAATTTAATGACTGAAATCACTAATTCTGGGGAACTAACCGAATTGGCTGCTGAAAGAGTATGGCTTGAGCTTATTAAATCGCTAATGGAAATTTCACCGTCACAATTTTTTCTATCGCTAAAAGAATGTGGTGCACTTCAAGTATTATTTCCTGAAATTGATAGTTTGTTTGGTGTTGAGCAGCGTAAAGAGTATCACCCGGAAATTGATACAGGCGTACATACCATGATGGTCTTAGAGCAAGCTGCAAAAATGCAAGCTGGCGCTGAAGTGAGGTTTGCTGCTTTGGTTCACGATCTTGGAAAAGCCGATACACCACCAGAGGTATTGCCTAGGCATATTGGTCATGAAGAAAAATCTGTTAAACGTGTTAATCAACTTTGTGCTCGCCTGAAGTGCCCAAAAAGTTATCATGATTTAGCGGTATTGGTTGCGAAGTATCATACGCAATGTCATCAAGTCTTTAGTTTAAAAGCAGGTACGATTTTAAAGTTGCTGGAACGTATCGATGCTTTTCGCAGACCAGAAAGGCTAATGTTGTTTTTGCAAGCTTGTAAAGCTGACGCCTTAGGACGGCTGGGGATGGAGAATCACTCATATAAGCAACTACAATATCTGCTTGAGGCCTACAAAGTTAGTGATGCTATTAATGTTCAGCCAATACTGGACGAAGGAATTTTAGGCTCAGAGATCAGTGTGGTGCTAAAGCGTAAACGTACTCAGGCCATCGCAGTATTAAAAAATAGCCATATAAAAGAAGAATAGTTATCCTTTTTGTTAATTGTTGTTGTAAAATATAGCGTTATTACAGATTAATTCTAAAAAATATAATTGTCGACAATATTCATTTCCAATGACCTCGGTAGTGCTATCTAGATCCAGCTAATTTTGCTCAACATCATTAGAATATGTTAAAAATCGTTTTTAAGTCATTGTTGTTAAAGAGAGTTTTTTT
>Ga0316207_10000698_pt1 | contig 49288 bp, 41 predicted proteins | sample 6weekpyrite_MG_FD_204943 | JGI IMG/M metagenome (GOLD analysis project Ga0316207, IMG submission 204943) | Microbial mat bacterial communities from mineral coupon in-situ incubated in ocean water Damariscotta River, Maine, United States -... | ecosystem: Environmental > Aquatic > Marine >... | reverse complement strand
CCTATGGCGCGATAGCAGGCTTTGTCGGCGGAAATGTTGATCAGGCCATGATGCGCTTGGTTGATATCCTGTACTCACTTCCCTTCATTTTCTTTGTCATCATTTTGATGGTCGTATTTGGTCGAAACCTGATCTTGATCTTTGTCGCTATTGGGGCTGTTGAATGGCTGACCATGGCCCGCATCGTCCGCGGACAAACCATCGCTTTGAAGAAGATGGAATTTGTCGAAGCCGCTGAAGCGGCAGGTGTTTCACGTTGGATGATCATTCAAAGGCATATCATTCCCAACGTCTTGGGACCGGTTGTTGTTTATGTCACCTTGATGATCCCTGTGGTCATTCTGGCGGAAAGCTTTTTGAGCTTTTTGGGTCTGGGTGTGCAAGAACCACTGACCTCTTTGGGGCGTCTGATTTCCCAGGGAGCCCAGGATATGGAGCCCGCGCCCTGGACCTTGCTCTATCCGGCTGTGACCATGATGATCACCTTGTTCTGCCTGAATTTTATCGGTGATGGTTTGCGCGATGCCATTGATCCCAAGGATCGCTGATTTATCCTGTTGGTATTGACCAGAAGGCACAAACTTCTAGACACAAAAAAGGCCGCTCAGTGCGGCCTTTTTCTATCCTTATGAATTGGGTGGCGATCAGCGTTGACGTTCAACGCGGATGGCCCGGCCTTGTCCATTGATGCGGAGCAGATAACTACTCATGGCACCCCGGCGAATTTCGGCTGTGAGATTGTCTTGATTGCGAGGCACGCGGACCCGGCCATTATCTGTTTGACGCCAGACTTGCCCGTTTTCCATGTAGAAGACGGAGGTATTGTATCCAACGGTCCGCACACCTTCGATGCGCATCGAGACGCTGAAAACGCCTCCATCATCATTGCGTTCCAGAATTGCTACGGACACCTCTTCTTCAGGCGCAGGGGTTTCTGGAGCTGTTGCAGTTGATCCGGCATCTGCCATGACCGTGCTGGTTTCAGGGGCAGGGGTATTTACATCCGAACTATCATCAAGCGCATCGTGCGTTCTGGAAGGAGCTGGAGTTTGATCAGCTGAAGCTTGGGCTGTAAACATCGGAAGGCGAAAACGGGGAAGGCTCGGCATATGAAAGCCGAATGAGTCCCGTTCTACAGCTTCGACGTCTTCATTGGTGACTGTCATGATTTCGCCAGATGAACGCGCCTCGGCCAAACTGGCGGCTGCCGTGTCAAAACACAGAAGACGGGCTTCGATATCTTCTACAGTTCGACAGGACAGAATCCTGTCAAGTGCATCATCGGATTGTGCTTGCGCCATAGGGGTCAAACAGCTGGAAATGGCGGCGAACAAGGCAATTCTGGATATCATCATTTTGGCATACTCCATCAAATATCAGTCTACACGTTCAACGCTGAACCAGCGGCTGAGATTATTGAGGCGCATGAAATAGGCCCCCATGCTTCCGCTGCGGATCGTAGCGGACATTTCATTGTGAGGCGTGCGTCTTGGCAATTGCACATGCGTACTGTCTGTTTGACGCCAGACCTGTCCATTTTGAAGTGCAACAATCACTTTCCCATGCGGGTTTTCGTCGATGCTTTCAACAGCCAAATTTTCAATTCGGCTGATATTGCCCTCATCGTCACGCGTGACGACCCGATCCGGAGAAATGTCGGTTTCTTCAGCCTGTGTCAGGTCCTCAGCATTGCCCGACAGGGACGGCAGCGACAGCCGGGGCACTTCTGGCAGGCTGAAACCGGGAATGGAAAGTCCGAATGTGGCTTCTTCAGCCGCTTCAATCTGCTCTCTGTCAACAGCGACTATGTCGCCCGAATCTGTATCCCCGCGCAGGCTATCAACAGCAGCATCGAGGCAGGATAGCCGTTCGGCATCATCCGGTATTTCCCGACACTCAAAGAGGGGCGCAAGGGGTGAGTTTTCTGTTTGCGCTTCAACCGGTGCCGAAAATACGACAGGGCAAAGCAGAAAAAGTAATCGGACGTTCATGTTCATAAGGCCATAAATTGCGATAATCTAATTATGCGCGACTGGAAGAGAACTGTCGACCAGTCGATGTTGTTCCGCTAAAAGACCTTTATGGTTAATCGATGTGATATACGGCACGGGGAGGCCGAAATCGTGAAGCGCAAATCTTTATTGAGTTCCTGTCTGGTTTTGGCATCAGCTTTGACGCTCACCGCATGCGGTAATAGTGGCGAAGTTGTTGATGAGTCTTCGGTCGTTTTGCATCGTGGCAATACAGCTGAACCTTTAACATTGGATCCCCATAAGGCCAGTGGTACATGGGAAAACAATATTATTGGTGACATGTTCGTCGGCTTGTTCACTGAGGACGCCGGGGGCATCCCCATTCCGGGAATGGCCGAAACATGGGATGTCTCTGAAGACGGACTGACATGGACCTTTTCCCTTCGCGAGGCGACATGGTCCGATGGTGTTCCGGTAACCGCTCACGACTTTGTGACCGCATGGACCCGAATCGCGGACCCCGAAACTGGAGCCCAATACGTTTCACTACTCTTCCCGATTAAAGGTCTTGAAGCTGTCAGTAATGGCGCTGATCCCTCAGAATTGGGTATCAGAGCCGTCAATGATCTGACACTGGAAGTTCAACTTGAAAATCCGGCCCCGTATTTGCCCGGCCTGCTCTCGCATTATACCAGTTTTCCGGTTCCTTCCCACGTGGTTGAGGAATTTGGTGATGAATGGGTGAGACCCGATAATATCGTGGTGAACGGCCCGTATCAGATGGTTGATTGGCGCACGAATAACTTTGTCCATGTGCAGCGCAACGAACTTTTCTTCGACAATGAAAATGTCTGCATTGACGAGGTTTACTACTACCCGACAGCGGATTCCAGTGCGGCCGCCCGCCGGGTTCGCAATGGCGAGTTGGACCTCAACAATGAATTCCCTGGCCAGCAAATGGACTTTTTGCGCCGGGAAATCCCTGACTATGTCCGTGTCCATCCCTATATGGGAACAATCTATTTTTCCATAAACACGACTATGGACATGTTTGCAGACGCTGATATCCGTAATGCTTTGGGTATGGCGATTGATCGTGAATTCATCGCCGAACAAATTCTGCGGGCTGGCCAAATGCCAGCTTATTCCATGATACCGCCAGGCATTGCCAATTATGCTGGGGGCGTACAGGCTTCTTGGGCTGATATACCAGTTGAAATCCGCCGTGAAAATGCCCGGGTCATTCTTGAGGCAGCCGGTTACGGCCCAGATAACCCATTGCGGTTTGAATATACTTACAGGGCGACAGGCGATAACCCGCGAGTGGCTCCGGTCGTTCAGGCCGATTGGGCTGAAATCGCCGATTGGGTTTTCCCGGAACTGGTCCAGCACGATACCCAGATTCATTATGACAATCTGCGTGCCTCAGATTTTCAGGTCGCAGATGGGGGTTGGATCGCAGATTATAACGATCCCTACAACTTCCTGTTTTTGAGCGAAACACGTTCTATCCCAATGAATTACCCACGTTATTCCAATCCAGAATATGATGATTTGATAACGCGGGCTAACCAGGAACTGGATATGGAATTGCGCGCCAGCATGCTGGCGGAAGCCGAACAAATGATGATTGATGACATGCCGATCATCCCGGTTGTTTACTATGTAAACAAAAATCTGGTGAACCCGCGCATCACAGGTTGGGAAGATAATCTCGTCAATATCCACCGCTCTCGCTATCTTTGTATGGCAGCTTTGCAAAGCTCTGAAGAATAGCCAACTTGTCATCGACCTCCTTTCCGCCCTAGCTTGATATGTCTCAAACGGGGTGGAAGGGGGTCATAATGTCAGGAAGCGACCATATTTCAGATGCCGTCGTTGGCGATAGTGCTGAAGGCGCACTCGGAGATGCCATCCAGGCCTCGCGACGCAAAAAGCGAAATCGCAAAACGGCTTTCCAATCCCCGACACCTGCCGGTCTGTGCTCCAATTGTGAAACCAAACTCATGGGATCGGTCTGCCATTCTTGTGGTCAGATAGCCGATACCTATCATCGACCTGTCTGGGAACTTCTTCAGGAAGTCCTCGATGGGCTATTTGGTTTTGAAGGGCGCTTTTGGCGCACCTTGCCTAGTTTGATATTCAGGCCGGGTAAAATTACCCGTCAATATCTCTCCGGGGTTCGGGCGCGATACGTCCAGCCTTTTCGTCTCTATCTGACCGCGAGTGTTATTTTTTTCCTGCTTGTTTTTTCGTTGGGCGGCCTGACCAATAAGGTCTTGATTGATGAAAATATCACCGCAGATACAGCAAATATCCTTGAAAGCATGGAGGAAAATGTTGACCGGGAAGAGTTGGCTCAACAATTGGGAGACTCGGGCCTTTCCGAACAACAACAATCCTTGATCTTGGGAAATTTTGATCATGGCATCGAGTTGGTCGAAAGTGGAGATATCTCTGATCCGGAAGTCATGGCAGCGGAACAGGAAAACTGGAAAGCTGAAATGATAACCAGCATCAGCCAGACACTGCTTCCTGAGGATTACCCAAATGAGTCGACCAACGGGCTTTCCCAGGCAGATGACCCTTCCGTTAATCTGGAGGGGAGTATCAATTTATCAGGCCTGACGGGATTGCCTTTGGATGTGCGCCGCTTCCTGGTCGTTCAGGCAGAAAAAATAATCACTGATAATGGTCAGGCCATGTTGGCAGAAATGAGAAACTGGACCCCACGTCTGATGTTTTTCATGTTGCCGCTCTATGCGCTGGTTCTGGCGATGACCCATTTTTACAAGCGGGGCTATTTTTTCTACGACCATCTGGTGGTGTCGCTTCATTTCCACGCCTTTATCTTTTTCCTGTTCATTGGGTTGATAGCTGTGGGGCAATTTATCGGAATGGCTTGGGCGATTCCGATTTCTTTTGTCTGGACCCACTATTATCTCTACAGGCTACACCGGCATGTGTATGCCCATGGCCGGATATCGTCGCTCCTGCGCGTCCTGTTCATGGATATCGCTTACACAGTCTTGATGATGATCGGGTTTTTGTTATTGCTGATTATTGGTGTGATGACGGTCTGACTAAGCAGGTTTGTTGAAACCAAAAGGCCCGCCTCATTTGAAGCGGGCCTTTCAGTGTTGAAATTCTCAATTCGATCAGTGTGGCTGAGGCGCATGGCTGCGCAATTGAGCCCGGCCATCATTCGATGATTGTCTGGCTTCAAGGGCTGCCCGAACTTCAGGCAAGTCCATCAACGCATTCACCCTGGCAGCTGTTTCTGCGGTTTCTGCGGTGATGCCAAACATCTCCGAGAACGCTTCAAAAGGCGTCAAGGCGCGTGGGAAGCGTGTCAGCTGTACATCCAGCTCCGGTGCAATACCGGCCATTTCCTTGGCTGCATCAATAGCATCACGGAAACCGCCAATTTCATCCACCAATCCCAAATCAGCGGCTTGGGCCCCGGTCCAGACCCGGCCTCTGGCGATTTCCAAGACTCGCTCCAAAGGAAGGTCCCGTCCTGTGGCCACGCGTTCGGTGAAGTCTGCATAGACGTTTTCTAGCTGGCTGCGATAGGCCTCGCGCTGAGTGTCTGTCCAGGTTGTCTGGCCAGAATATACAGAAGCATACTCACCGCCTACCGTAATGCTTTCCGTGTTCAGCCCGATCAGGGCCATGGTGTCACCCAAGACAATTTTACCACCATAAACACCGATGGAACCGGTCAGAGTGGTCGCGTGGGCCAGGACATAATCAGCCGGCGCGGCAATATAATACCCCCCGGAGGCCGCCAAAGAGGCCATGGAGACAATGACGGGCTTGCCCGCTTCCTGCGCCCGGATAATCGCATCCCAGACCTGGTCCGAGGCAATCGCAGAACCGCCGGGGGAATCAACACGCAGAAGGATGGCGCGCACATCATCATCTTGGGCCGCAGCTAAAATGGCTTCGGACATACGATCACTGCCAATGGATTCAGAACCGCCAAACGGACCCTGTTCTGCAGTGCCCGTAATGATGGCACCCTGGCCTTCAATCAGGGCGATGACAGGATCATTGCTCCATTGACCCATTTCAGAATGATAATCAGCAATGCTCACCATCTGGGCAAACTCACCAGCGCGGTCCAAGGCGGCATCACGCGCATCCACAACATGGCCCAGCTTGTCTATCAGGTTTTCATCTTGGGCTTGTTCTGCTGTGTGGGGAGAGTTTTCAAACAGACCCTGCAGGGTTTCAGCCGTTAAGCCACGGTCTGAAGCAATTCCGCTGACAGCGGTGTCGTAGATGGATGTCATATAAGAGAGTGTTGCTTCGCGGTGCGCATCAGTAAAACTGGTCTCGGTGTATTGATTGACCGCGTTCTTGTATTCGTGGAATTGCTCAAACTGTGGACTGGCTTCAAAGCGCTCAAACAATCCACCCAGAAAAGTGATCTCTGCATTAAGGCCTGCGGGTGAGAAATTAGAGGTATCCTGAAGCCAGATTTCATCTGAGCCTGCAACGGCAAAATAATTGGTGATGGATGTGCCTTCAAAGCCCTGGGCATGGGTCAGGACAAATTTCCCGGCGGCTCTGAAATCAGCAATGGCATTGCGATATTCTTCAGCTGCACCCGGGGACATGCCAAACTCGTTGGCGCGAATAAACAGGCCCATGACCGCCGGATCAGTTTCGGCGTTCTCCAGTGTTTGGACCAAATCAACCATGGACAGCGTACCGTTGAATCCGAAAGGCGATGTGGAAGGCGTGTCCAGTCGGGCGTTTCGTAAATCCAGTTCCAGAACAATCCCGTCCTGGGGCAGACTGTCTGTCGTCTGAGGGCCTTGCATCGAGGATGCGATCAGACCGGCGATCATCATGAATGCCAATATGATGGCGAGGACGGAGCCAACCACCACACCGAAGATTGACCCGAAAAATGTAATCCAGAACTGTTTCATCGACTTCCCTTTGATACATAAACCTGACCCAAGCTTGCCGGATTGCAAGAAACGGTCCTGAGTAAATTTCAATGTAGGGACTGGATCGGCTCAGGTCGAGCCAAGGCTCACAGCAAAATTTATCAAGGGATTTATTGGAGCAAAAATTCTGGTCTTATGCGTCGAGCTGCAACTCAACCGACATCAAACCGCATCGAGCCGTTGCATCCCCGGTCGTGACTCGTTATCTAGCGCCCTCCGTCGTTAGCGGCGGGACCGGTTGGGGCGTCGCCAAGTGGTAAGGCATCGCTTTTTGGTAGCGACATTCCCAGGTTCGAATCCTGGCGCCCCAGCCAATTTCATTTTCATTTTATACATTCACACTTTTTTACTGCAGCATTTTCGTCGGGCGATGGCTGAATAGCCCGAAAATGTCACCAGACACGAAATCGTGTATGCTTAATTTTCGCGTTTCAGGATGAATGTGTGTTCGCAGCGCCACAAGCGATTGAAAAGGTCATGATTTATTCCAAAATTAATGACAGGCGCGTTATCAGCTTGTGAACCTCGATTTGTTTTGTTGTGCCTTGAACGCGCTCATCTATTGGGCGAGCTCTGAGATTAACATAAGCGCGTTAGGCGAATCTGACTACAAATAGCACAGTAAAGGCCGCATTCTCGACACAAAGGTGTATTGATTGCTTTGTGGAGGTGATGCTAGCGTTCTTGCGATTTTCGAATGGCGCTCTTGCGTCTGAGAGACGATGGGTCAACCATCGCGGATCAATGGGTAGGACATATCGAACACAGTTTCGGTAACTATCCGTCGACAATTGAGCGCTAAGCCGACGCATTCGGCCGCGATGGAAACATCGCTTGGAGTTTAGGGTAGGGGGCCACACCGACAGGTTTAAGTCGGTCCTGCAGAGAATTAATTGAGGCGGGACACCTGTGGGGTGCCTGCGAGACCATTGTGAGGCGAGACATGGTGAAGTTTAAGAATTTGGTTCGCGCGTCGCTTATGGCGGCGGTTGCAGCGAGCGCTTTTGGCGGTGTCGCCCAGGCGCAGCTCGACCAGACGCTCCAAACGGCAGGTCAATCAACGACTGCGGGGGCTCAGACCCAGCGGCGTGTCGATCAGCTGGATGACCAGCGGACCGATATCGAGCTCGAATATCGGGCTTTGTTGCAACAGATTGAGTCCCAGCGACTCTTTGTGGAGCAGCAGCAGGTGTTTATTCGTTCGCAAGAGAACGAGCTGACATCTCTGGAACAGCAGATCGAACGGGTTGAAGGCATTGAGGTGTCTCTGGCTCCGATGATGCGTGAGATGGTGCAGAACCTGCAAGAGTTTGTCGATCTCGACTTGCCCTTCCAGCTTGAAGGTGCCGCTGGCCGTTTGGCCAGGATCGAGCGTCTCAATGAGCTGATCGACAATCCAAGCATTTCACCGGCTGAGCGCTATCGCGTCATCTTGAATGCCTATGATATTGAGGCGTCCTTTGGTCGCTCCTTGCGCGTTTATGATGAGACCATTCTGCAGGACAATGTTCCTGTCGTTGTAACGGTTCTCCAAATCGGTCGTGTGGCCATGATCCGGAAATACCCGGACCGTAGCCTGACAATTCGCCATATCAATTCAAGCGGCTGGGAAGATCTTGCCAGCAGCCATTCTGCCAATGTGGATAAAGCCATCCGTATTGCGCAAGAAGTCACGACGCCATCTGTCTTCCTGGTCCCACTTCCGGGCCCTACGGTCGCACAGTAACGGTTGGAACGGAGAGTTAAGCGATGAAAACCACAATGAAAATACTCGCCGCCGCCGTTTCGATGGGTGTGGCGCTCACAGCTGGAGCCTTTTCACAGGAGCCAGCCGGATCTTTAAGTGAACTTCTGACGCGTGTGCGTCAGGATACACGTGAAGCCAGTCAGGAAAACCAGGCTCGCCTGGACGAATTTCAGGGCAATCGTAATCGGCAGCAATCCTTGCTGAATACAGCCCGCTCTGAATTGCGGTCTCTTGAAAATCAGGCCGCCAGCCTGACGGCTGAGTTTGAAGCCAATCAGATCCTGATTGACGAACGTGCTGACGAGCTTCGTCAGCGCCAGGGTGCCTTCGGTGAGCTCTTCGGGGCCGCGCGCCAGGCAGCAGGTGAAGTGGGTGCAACGATCAATGCATCTATCATTTCCAGCCAGTTTCCTGGTCGTGCCGATGCACTGGTAGACTTGTCAGGAAGTAATGTTCTTCCGTCCCGTGCCGAACTTGATTTCATCTGGCGCCGGACCATTGAAGAAATGATTCAGCAACAAGCTGTTGTCACCTATCAGGCTCGGGTTTCCGGCCTGGCAGATGGTCAGCTGGTTGATGTGACCCGGATTGGTCCTTTTGCTGCGTTCTCAAGCGTCAACAATAATCAGCGCTTTGCATTGTGGCAGGAAGATCCAACCTCAGAGCTTTGGGGTCTGTCAGACATGCCGATTCAGCCACCTGCAAACTTTGTTGGTGCGGCTTCGGCTCTCTATAATGCCAATCCAAACGAAATCGTGACCGGTGTGGTTGATCCATCTCGTGGACCGCTTCTGGATATCTACAAGAATGTTCCCGATCTGCGTCAGCGCCTCGAACAGGGTGGTGTCGTTGGTATGGTCATTCTGGGCCTTCTGGCTCTGTCTGCCAGCTTTGGTATCATCCGCATGATGTCCCTTTTGGGCCAGCAATCCGCGGTGAATGGTCAAAAGCGCAAGTCCAAGGCTTCTAAAGGTAATCCTCTGGGTCGTGTGATGATGGCGTATGAAGCCTCACGCGACAAAGACGTTGAAACCATGGAGCTCAAGCTTGATGAAGCGATCCTCAAGGAAACGCCGAAGCTTGAATTTGGTCTCAACTTCCTGAAGTTGGCAGCTGGTATTGCACCGCTTCTGGGTCTTTTGGGTACAGTGACCGGTATGATCAAAACCTTCACCATGATCACCTTGTTCGGTGTGGGTGATCCAACGATCATGGCCGGTGGTATCTCCGAAGCCTTGATGACAACCGTTCTTGGCCTTGTTGCTGCCATACCATTGTTGTTCATTCACAGCTTCGCCCAGAGCTTTGCTCGGGGTGTCCAGCAGGTGCTCGAAGAGCAGGCTGCAGGCATGGTCGCTCGTCACGCTGAAGAGCGGTCATAAGCCGGATCGGGAGGAAACATTATGGATTTCCAATCCGTAACGACCGGCCTCCAGGAGTTTCTTGAGCGTGGAGGCCCCGTCTTGGTGGTCATCATGATTACCACATTTGTGATGTGGGCCTTCATTCTCGAGCGCTTTGCCTACTTCTATTTCGCACATGATGCGATGGCGAAGCGGGTAAGGCGGGAGTGGCAGGCAAGAGCAGACAAACAATCCTGGTTTGCTCATGCCATCCGCGACCAACTTATTTCTGAGGTCAAACAGAGTGCCGATCAAAATGTCGATCTGGTCAAAACCCTTGTTGCCGTAGCGCCCCTCTTCGGGTTGTTGGGCACCGTGACCGGTATGGTTACAGTGTTCGACGTGATGGCAATCTCGGGCTCCTCTGATGCGCAGGCCATGTCGGCCGGTGTCTCACGGGCGACCATTCCGACGATGGCAGGCATGGTGGCATCCCTTTCAGGCCTTGTTTTGGCCAACCAGATTGAAATTCTGGCCAGACGGCGTACTGCCGCCCTGGCGGATAATCTGGAAATCGGTGAAGGAGCAGCCTGATGAGACGTCGCGTAAAACACAATGACGATCAGGCCGAAGTCAACATGACACCGATGCTAGACATCGTGTTCATCCTGCTGATCTTCTTTATCGTCACTGCCACCTTCCTGTCGGAGGAAGGCATTGATATGCGTCCGCCGCCGCCTTCTGACGAACCGCCTTCAGAAGATTCCAACGAGGTCATTCTGGTTCAGATCGACAATGAGAATAACATCTTTGTCAATCAGATAAGAACTGATGTGGATCGGGTTCTTCCTGCGGTCAATCGTTTCCGTGCTGAAGCTGCCAATTCGGCAGTTCTGGTGGAAGTTCAAGATGAAGCCAGACATGGCATTGTCGTACAGATCTGGGATGAAATGAATGCCAATGGTGTTCCGGTTTCATTGCAGCGCTCTGATGGCAACGAGTCCTAGAAGGACGGGGAGGCAATCATGTCGAGACGCGGCAGTCGAGTAAGCACAGGAGAAGAGGAAGTTGAACTGAACATGACGCCCATGTTGGACGTTGTCTTCATTCTGCTGATCTTCTTTATCGTCACCTCCGTTTTCATCAAGGAACCGGGCGTGCCAATTGACAGGCCTGATGCCATCACCGAGGAAGATCGAAATCCTTCCATGTTGATCGGAGTCAGTGCTGAAAATGAAATCTGGGTCAATCGCCGGATTTATGAAATGCCCCAATTACGCGGTGTGATCGAGCAATTATTGCAAGAAAACCCCAAGGGGCGTGCCATGATCCAGGGTGATGCTGATGCTGAAGTCGGGATCATTCTCGACATTCAGGACTTGTTGATCGAAATGGAAGTCGAAGTGATTATTTCGACCTTGCAGCCTTAGGGAGCTTGAAATGGGAAGCATTATGCGCCTGATTGGCGGCATCCCGATAGCGGGTGCGATCACTTTGGGTCTCTTCTTGTTGATGAGATTTCTCATCATACCCGATGAGGTCATTATCGAAGAAGATGGCGAAACACTCAGAATTGTTATAAATGATGAGGTTGATGAGCTGGAAGCGCGTCGTCGTGATACCACGATTGATGATGTGGATCAGGTCGATCCACCACCACCACCGCCACAGATCGAACGTCAGTCTGCCGAGCAGCCGCAAGAAGGTTTGGCCACAGTGATGGGGGCCATTCCTGAGTTTGATGCGCCGCGTCTGGGAGCTGACAGTGTCAATTTCTCGGTTTCCGATCGTGACGCCCAGCCTTTGGTGCGTATCGAACCACAATACCCGCCACGGGCTGCTGAACGCGGTGTGGAGGGCACATGTGATGTCTCCTTTGACGTGACACCGGATGGAACTCCGACAAATGTTCAGATTGTTACCTGTTCCAGCTCGATGTTGGAACGGTCTTCGATCCGGGCTGTAGAACGGTGGCGTTATAATCCGAAAGTTGAAAACGGAATTCCGGTTGCCCGTCGCGGTGTTCGGACCCAGTTCGACTATCGACTGGCTGAATAGAAGTTTGGATTGAAGAGCGCTCCATTTGAGTGTCTCTTCGTTCCACCAAACCAGACAAGGCCTGCTTGTTGAGTTCGCTTTGTGCTTGGTGTGGAATAGAGAAAAGGATCCAGCCTGAGGGTGAGAGGCTGGAGTGAAGGAGCTTTCGATGATCCGTTCTAACGGTTTCGACCTGACCAAATTGACGCAAAGATTTGCGGCTCTGTTCCTGGCGACGACGCTAGCTGGTATTGCGGTCGCAGATGCAGATGCACAGCGCCGTCGTGAACGCCGCTCGGATGAACAATCTGAACAAGATGCGGCAGAGCGCGTTTTCTCCGCTCAGGTTGGGGAGATTGTGCTGGAAGCTCAAACTCAACAGGGCGAAGACCTGTTTGTGGAATCCATTACTACTTTGAACCGGGCTCTGGCCGTTTCTTCGATCAATCCGTATGAAACATCGATCAGTTATCAGCTTCGCGGTCGTGCATATTACGAAACAGAAAATGTCAGTCAGGCGATTTCTGACTGGCAGGCCGCAATCACGACAGGGGCCATGCTGTCTTCGGAAATTGTCAGCCTGCGCATCAATATTGGTCAGCTTTACATTACTGAAGGTGACTACGGACGGGGTATCTCAACGTTCGAACTAGCCATCCGGGAAGGCGGAGAGGATGTTCTGACGCCACGCTTGGCCAAAATGCTGGCTCAGGCTTACGGCCAGGCTGAACGTTATACTGAAGGCTTGCCCTATGCCGAGATGGCGTTTAACGAAACGCCTTATGGGGACAGGGTTCGCGGTGATTACAGCCTGCTCTTGTTCTTCTATCAGCAATTGGACGATATCCCGGGCCAGATGCGCCTGATGGAACAAATGGTGGCGCGCTGGCCAACTGAAAAGCAGAATTGGCGCTCTTATGCATCCCTTCTGGCCATGACGGGTCGTGAGGACGATGCCTTTGAAGCCAACAAGATCATGTATATCAACGGCATGCTTACTGAGAGCCGTGAAATCGTGACAGTGGCCCAGTATTACAGCTTCTATGAATACCCATATCGTGGAGCAGCCATCCTAGAGCGCGAACTCAATGCCGGACGGGTGGAACGAACACAGAATAATCTGACACTCCTGTCCAATATGTGGCGTCAGGCGCGCGAGTGGGAGCGGGCGATCCCGGTTCTGCGTCAGGTCTCACAAGTGACAGGTAGTGGAGATGATTATCTCAAACTGGCTGAAGCCCTGTATCAGGTTCGCCAGCTGGCTGAAGCCGAAACCGCTTTCCAGGAAGCCCTGAACCGCGGTGGTATCAATCGCCCGGGTACGGCTTGGACACTTCTCGGCAATGTTCGCTATGAACTTGGTCGTCGTCAGTCCGCATTGGCCGCATTCCGTGAAGGAGCGCGTTTCCCGTATTCTCGCACCACAGCGAATGGTTGGATCACCTTTGTCACCGCTGAAATCAATGGGGAAGCCCGTCGGGCAGAAGTTCGTCTCCAGGTTCGCCGGGATGAGTGTCGCTTCGCCATCGAAGACGAGCGCGCCATTGCCATCTTGGTTGGTGAGTTGGACGAGGATGGACGGATTGCCATCACCGTTCCTGATCGTTGTACAGAATTTTATAATCAGTACGGCGAGTCTCATGAATCAGTTGCTGCGGCGGCTGCAGCGGCAGAGGCTGCAGAAGAAGAAGCAACTGAAGCTGGAGCTGAAGCTGGCTAAGCTTCTATCAAGTCTGAAACTGAAAACCCCGGTCCATCAGGCCGGGGTTTTTTGTATATTGCTTCAGGGGAAATTGCCTTTCTAGCAACTCAAAATTGCCTGAATTTTGCCTCAATATGACACCAGTTTAATTTTGCTGTGACGCACGCATCGGGCTGGGGAGCTCGCGTTACTAAGCTGGGAGGTGCACATGACGAGGGACAGATACGCTGCCTATTGGATCGCAACAACAGGCGCTTGCGCGTTGATCATCGCTGGGTTGATAGCCCCGATGACTGCATACGGTCAGGAAGATCAACGATCTGACAGATCAAACGCTTCAGAACAGACATTTTCAACGCCCGTGGGGCGAGACGTGCTCGCAACGCTTGAGCTGGAAGCTCAGGAGTTATGGACAGAAGCCATTGAGGCTTATTCAGCACTTTTGCAGCGGGAAGTTCTATCAGCCTTTGAACGGGCCAGTGTGTTGAAATTGAGAGGTCGCGCCTATTACGAACTCGATCAATTGGGGCAGACGATCACAGATTGGCAAAGCGCGATCGCGCTACAGGCGCTTAATCTGGAAGAAACCAATATTTTGCGCGTAAATACCGGCCAATTACTGATGGCTGAAGGCGACATTCAAGGCGGGCTGGAATTGATCGAGCTGGCTATCGCCAACGGTACGGTTTTGAGTGTTGATCTGGCCATGCGTTTGGCCTCCGGTTATGCCCAATTGGACGATATCAGACCGGGACTGGCCTATGCGATTCAGGTTCGGGAAATGGCAGAGAGACCTGAAGAACGACACTACTCGCTGCTTCTTTATTACTATCAGAGCCTTGATATGGAGGCCGAGCAATTATCCCTGATTGAGGACATGGTCAATTATTGGCCTGAAACGAAAGAAAACTGGACATCATACGCGTCATTACTTGCCAATGCGGGTCGCGAAGAAGAAGCCTTTCAGGTCAATGCCATCATGTATCTAAATGGCATGCTGGTCAGTAGCGAAGAGATTTTGCGTCTGGCTCAGTATTACAGCTTTTATGGCTATCCGTATCGCGGTGCATCCATTCTGGAGCGAGAGCTGAATGCCGGTGTCATTGAGCCTACCCCAGCCCATTATGCCCAATTAGCCAATTTCTGGCGTCAAGCCCGGGAGTGGGAGCGCGCCTTGCCGGTGTTGCAACGTGTCGCCACCATGACTGGAGCGGGCCCGGATTATCAAAAGCTGGGTGAGGCCCTGTATCAGGTGGGAAACTTTTCTGAAGCTGAAGCTGTCTTCGCACAGGCCTTGACCCGCGATGATCTCAACAGGCCAGGCGATACCTGGAATTTGCTGGGCCAAGTGCGATATGAACAGCGCAAATTTGTGCCCGCTATCGATGCCTATGAAGAGGGGCTGGGCTTTGACTATTCGCGGGCCGGGGCACAAGGCTGGATAGACTTTATCGAGCGGAGCATTGCCATAAATATAGCCGCTGAAGGGTTTGCAGATCAGGTCGAGATGGAGCGCTGCAATACCCATGTCGAGGAGGTTCGTCGTGAATGGTATTATCGCGAGGATCGCCGTTTTGACAGCGAAAACAGGCCCATACTCCCCTTGGATGCGGACTGCCTGGTTTATTTCGATCCCTATGGCGTTTTGCGGCCTGAGTTCGAACCGATGTGAATGGTGTCGGGGCCGTTCAGAACACACTGTACGGCCCCGATATTTTAGTCTTTCAGATGGCGATCAAAATAATCAAAGATCGCATTCCACATATGGGTCTGACGAGCCTCCCCGCGCACACCATGACGCTGACCGGGATAGGTCATCATTTCAAAGTCGGCTTCCTGTTCCTGTAGCGCAGCATAAAGCCTGACAGAATTGGCAAAGATCACATTGTCGTCTGCCATGCCGTGGATCAAAAATAACGGCGTCTCATAATTTTCAACATGAGCAAAGACGGACGATTGCGTATAGCCGTCAAAATTGGCATCGGGATGATCCATATAACGCTCGGTATAGGCGGTGTCATACAAGGCCCAGTCGGTAACCGGTGCTCCGGAAACACCGGCGGCAAACTCACCCGGCGCTTGCAGCGTCGTCATCAGCGTCATGTATCCGCCGTATGACCAGCCCCAAAGGCCGATATTGTCCGCATCCACATAGGGCAGGGATTTCAGATAATTGAGGCCGACTAGCTGATCCTCGACCTCGACGGCTCCCATCGCCCGCTGGATATGACCTTCAAAATCACGACCGCGATTCCAGGCACCGCGATTATCAATCGAGAAGTAGATATAACCGCGCTGGGCAAAGAGTTGGGCGCGCGTGCCCTGCCATCCGCGATGCACCACTTGGGCATGGGGGCCGCCATAAACATATTGCACGACAGGATATTGTATGGCCGGATCGAAATCGCTTGGAAGATGGATCTGATAGTGCAATTGCGTGCCGTCAGAGGCTGCCAATGTGCCGAAAGTGGGGATGATGTGATCATCAGCATAGGGACCATAGGGATGGGCCTCATCAACCCGGTTTTCCTCGATCCAGCGAATGCGCGCTCCATCAATGCTATAGAGACCGGTCTGCGGCGGTGTGGACGGGTCGGAATAGGTGCCGACAAAAGCGCTCGCGCCGCGATTGAAATTGCCGCTCCAGCGCCCCTGGCCTGAAGTGATGGCGACAGGGTCAGCCGACCCATCCAGCGGAACAACATAGAGGTGGCGTTCCAGCGGTGTCTCCATCCAGCCGGTAAAATAGATCAGGCCGTTGTCTGTATCGACGGCAGATATATTACCAACTACCCACTCACCGGATGTCACCTGATGGATCAGGGAACCATCGGAGGCGCGGTGCTGGATATGGCGAAACCCGCCCGGTGTATCCTCGGAGGTCCACAATACGCTGCCATCTTCCAGGGCTCTGAAATCATAAGTCAGATTGATCCAGATATCGCTTTCTTCTTCAAGCCAGGTTGAAGCGCCTCCTGTCATTGGATCAACGGCAAGGATATCCAGCTCGTTTTGCATCCGGTTGAGCACTTGCACATAAGCCGTCTCACTATCGCGGGCCCAATTGATCCGGGCGAGATAGATATCGTCCGTCTCGGCCATCTCGACAGCCGACATCGCTCCGGTTTCCAGATCATAGATAAACAGATCAACCACGGCATTATCGGTTCCGGCGCGCGGATAGCGTTGATCGACCACTTGGGTTGATCCGTCAGTGCCAATTTCAAAGCGCTGGATATTATCAACCCGGCTTTCATCCACACGGGCCAGGGCGATAAAGCGTTCATCGGGGGACCACCAATATCCCGTGCGCCGGCTCAGTTCTTCCTGAGCGACAAATTCTGCCATCCCCCAAGAGACAAGTCCGCCACCGTCCGTGGTGATGGCGCGTTCCTCACCACTGTCCAGATCCGTAATTATTAAATTTTGTTCGCGTATGAAGGAAACGAAATTACCCTGGGGTGAAATCCGGGCATCGGTTTCATATTGCGGCGTCTGCATCAAGCGGCGCGCTTGCCCACTTTCTATCGTCACATGGAAGAGGTCACCGTCCAGCGGCACCAGAATGGCCTCGCCCTGACTGTCCCATTGATAACGGACAATCCCCGTTGAGGAGATGCGGGCGCGTTCCCGCAATTGACGCTCTGCTTCGGTCAGGGCCCGCTCGTCCGGGGCCAAAACCTGGCTGTCGACCAGCATGTAAGGCTCACCGCCATCGATATCCATCGCCCATAAATCCAGCACAGTCTGGTCATCTTCCTTGGCCCGCAGGAAGGTCAGACGCTCACCATCGGGGGAAAAGGTCAGAGTGCGCGGGGAGGGCCCACTCAAGGATGGGCTGGCCATGGCCCGCTCGATGCTCAAGGCAGGTTCCGGCGCGACGGTTTCCGGTTGGCAGGCGGATAGACTTAAAATCGCTATAGCGGCAGCGGACAAACGAGCGAACATGGCAAACTCCCCAGTGTGATGAATTGCAATCCTTGTAGCGGGGATGGGATCAAGGGGCCAGTGGGGTGTGTTATCACCTAATTCGATCTTAGAAGAAGAGTTTACTTAGTTTCTTTTTCCGATACTAAATTTTTCACACGAGCTTTTATATTCTCGTGTGTGAGATTTAGATGAGTTTTAGCATTATTAGTTATAAGCCCAGTATGGCCGACAGCATTTCTAACTGGCCGATAAGCAATTGCATCAGTCCACAGTGATTGTTTGCCGCCTGTACTCTTTGAACCTTCTGAGGTTACAGCCAAAGCATCCATTCCAAGGTAACTTAAATCATCGTTATTTTTACGGATATCAAAATTGATATTGGCCTCTCCCTTACGATTGGCCTCTATTTTGCGCCATTCCCCGACTTCTTTAACAGCTCCATCGGGTAACGTCATGTTTTTGTGGGCGATAAACTTTCTGACCAAGTTTTCAGATAAAAAGCAATCGACATAAGCGGAAATATTGAACTCAGCATCGGGCCTAAGTTCATTTAACCAAACATCCACCTGATCTTTTGCTGGAGCATCTTCATCGGCCTCAAATTCTTTTTGAGCAGCAGTATATAAATCTTGCGCTTTTCGTTCTTTTTTTGATTTCCTTTTGTTTTCATCATCTCCTTCCTCTCCACGCCCTAAACGAAGGTCATCCCATTCGTCCATGATTTGAGGTAGAGCCTCGCGTTTTATATAATCTAAAAGAGATTGGAAGTTTTCATCATCCTCAACGATACCTTCACGGCTACTGGTAAACGGGTCGTTTTCAGTTTGATCCATAAGATTGAAGTGAATTTGTCCGTATATATAACTCTCGATAATTCTTTGAGTTGGGATGTGTCTCAAAATATTTTTCTCTCTGAGCCTTCCATTTACGAAAAGATCGATTGTTGCACGCTCATCGGTACCTGAAATTTTCAAATGCCTCGGCTTTACCACCGATGCAATAAAGCCATTGGCTTCAAGTGATGTTGTGAGGTTGATGGCTTCGTGTTTTAGGGAAGAGAGGCTTGATGTGTATTTATCCGTGAACTTGTTAATGTTCCAAAGGAACTCGGTGGAATCCATAACGTCTTTGAGATCTGAAATTGAGACTTTGTTGCCGTTGACGAAGATCGAAAACTCTTCATCAATCAACGAAAATCGAAAACTCATTGCAAGCAACTTCTTGATGTGAGCTTCAGAATTTCTCAGCTGATCTTTCGTGTCCTCAAAAACTATAATTGTGCCTTGCTCATGATTGTCGGTTAAGTTTGCTACAAGATCGAAATCAAGCTCTTCAAGAGGGTATTCTTCTGGAACAAGGTCACTCGTGATTGCTCGATCTAGTCCTGAATTGTCGATGACCCCGCCAACGTATTCTCCAGCATTCTTTTTTGTGAAAACAGACACTCTTTTTGCGCAAGATAATAGTGCTAATTTGCCTATTCCTTTGGCACCAATATATGGCCGATTGCGGGTTGTTTTGGTTGTTCCGTCGACCCTTTTGGAGTAGCCAATTTTTAAAAATTTAGACTGAAAATCATTTCCATCCATTCCAATGCCATCATCTTTGATACTAAAAGTAGACTTGTCACGATCAATATCGATCCAAACATTTTTAGCGTCAGCATCCCAAGAATTGGAAATTGCCTCACCGAGAACGGTAATAAAATTTCGATACAAATTTCGCCCGAGGTGATTAAGGACACTCAACGAAATGTTGAAGTGAAAGTCAGTTTCAGTTTTCAATTCTGGCACATGTTTCTCCTCCGTTGGAATTGATGAGCAAATGACCAATAGCTTCAGCTAATTTTACTGGCACAGCATTGCCTATCCATCTTCCAACTTCGACGAATGAGGGTTTTTCTCCTTGGGGGAAAAACTCATAGTTGGCCGGGAAAGATTGTAAAATTGCAGCTTCACGAAGTGAAATAGCTCTATCCTGTTCAGGATGGCCAAACCTTCCGTTTCCATAACCGTAACACTGTGTCGTCATGGTTGGGGAGGGGGAATCCCAAGACATGCGCGCGTAGACACTCGGATATGTTTTACCAGAAGGTTTTCGGTGGCAATCAGCCCTTAAAGCCTCCGGCCAATCGCGCCAAGTTCCCCCTGGTTTTGATGCGCGGATTCTACGAAGGTTAATTTCAGTTAGTGAAGAAGAAGAATGCAAAGGGTCTGAGGTGTCTGTTTGACCTGCGTCCAATTTTCGGAGACCTCCAATGGCGTCTCGCACTGATAACGTCACGTTATGGGAAGGCACTAATGGATATATTTTTTTTGACTTGGAAGCCAAAACCACAAGGCGTCTTCGTTTTTGAGGAACACCATATTGTTCACACTTCGCAATTGACCAGCTAATTTCGTATCCAGCCTGACTTAGAAGATTAGAAAATTCTTTAAAAACGCTACCGTCTTTGTATTTGAGTAGGGCAGGAACATTTTCCATAGTCACAAAATCAGGCTTAACCTCCACTGCCAACTCAGCAAATTTGGTGACCAAATTCCATTTGGGGTCTTCCTCATATCGATGTTTGTACGTGGAAAAAGGTTGGCATGGTGCGCATCCGGCCAAAATAGAAGGCCCATTTCCAGTGAAATGACCTTGGATTTCTTTAGCCGTAAGTTTTGAAACATCGCGTGAATGAAATTTCGCACGATTATTTTTTTCAAAGGCATATTTGCATCTAGCATCAACATCATAGCCAGCAATGATGTTTAACCCTGCGAGTTTTAGGCCGTGGCTTAGGGCTCCGACCCCGCAAAAGAGATCAACGACTTCACCTTTATTATTGGAATTCGGCGGCACACATTTCCCCATTTGGTCTCTACCTTGAGTTTAAACGCAAGCTAATGAAGCGCAAGCCTGAAAATTACCGTGGTTCTGTGTTCAGGCATGATTAATGTTCGGTCCCGAGTAAATTCGACATAGTTGTTTGAGATTTTCCTAACACCCCCCACCCCAACATCCCTCTTCCATTGCCCTGTGGGTGCGAACGGTTTAAAGGGTGCGGCCTTGTCTTTACCGCCCCTTTGAAGAAGTGAACTCCGCCATGGCTGCCTATAAATATGTCTACCACATGGACAAATTGTCCAAGACTTTTCCCGGTGCTGCCAAGCCGGTGTTTGACGGAATTTCCCTGCACTTTTTACCCGACGCCAAAATCGGTGTGGTCGGCGTCAATGGTTCAGGTAAATCGACCCTTCTGAAAATCATGGCCGGCATGGACACCGAGTTCAACGGTGAGTCTTGGGCCGAAAAGGGCGTCAAGGTCGGTTATCTGGCCCAGGAGCCGGTTCTGGACGACAGCAAAACCGTCTGGGAAAACGTGATTGAAGGGTCGGCCGATAAAAAACTGGTTGATGATTTCAATGCGGTCTCGCTGAAGTTGGCGGAAGAGTACACCGACGAAATCATGGCCGAGATGACCGAGCTTCAGGAAAAGATCGACGCCGCCGATGCCTGGGATATCGACAGCAAGATTGAAATGGCGATGACGGCCCTGCGCTGCCCGCCGGCGGATTGGGGTGTTGAGGATTTATCCGGTGGTGAACGCCGCCGTGTGGCCCTGTGTCGCCTGCTCCTGTCCGAGCCACACATGCTGCTGCTCGATGAGCCAACCAACCATCTCGATGCGGAAAGTGTCGCTTGGCTCCAGCATTATCTGGAAGAGTTCAAGGGGGCGGTTCTGGTCGTCACCCACGACCGTTACTTCCTCGACACCATCACCACCTGGACGCTGGAACTGGATCGCGGCAAGGGCATTCCCGTTGAAGGCAATTATTCAGCCTGGTTGATCGCCAAGCAAAAGCGTCTGGCCCAGGAAGGCCGCGAAAAGGGGGCTCGTGACAAGGCCTTGGCCAAGGAGCTGGAATGGATCAGATCTTCCCCGAAAGCGCGTCAGGCCAAATCTAAAGCGCGGATCAAATCCTATGAGGATATGCGCGATGCGGCAGGCAAGGCAGAAATTTCGGTTGCCAATATCAATATTCCACCCGGCCCGCGTCTGGGCGGTGTCGTGGTTGAGGTCGAAAATCTCAATAAGGGTTTTGAAGACAAGCTGTTGATCAATGATCTGACCTTCAAATTGCCTCCGGGCGGTATTGTCGGTGTGATCGGACCCAATGGGGCCGGTAAGTCCACATTGTTCAAAATGATCATTGGCGATGAAAAGCCCGATGCCGGTTCGATCCGTGTCGGTGAAACGGTGCAGCTGGGCTATGTCGATCAGTCACGCGATGCACTCGATCCCAACAAGACCGTTTGGGAAGAAGTTTCCGGCGGTCATGACATGATCGATCTGGGCGGCAAGGAAGTGCCGAGCCGGGCCTATGTCGGCACGTTCAAATTCAAGGGCGGCGATCAGCAGAAAAAAGTCGGTCAGCTTTCCGGCGGTGAACGCAATCGGGTGCATCTGGCCAAAATGCTCAAAGAGGGCGGCAATTTGCTGCTGCTCGATGAGCCAACCAATGACCTTGATGTTGAAACCCTGTCAGCGCTGGAAGATGCGCTGGAACGCTATCCCGGCTGTGCCGTGGTCATCTCGCACGACCGTTTCTTCCTCGACCGGATCGCCACCCACATTCTCGCCTTTGAAGGCGATAGTCATGTGGAATGGTTTGAAGGCTCGTTTTCCGATTATCTGGAAGACAAGAAGCGCCGCCTTGGCCCCGATGCGGACCTTCCCAAGAAGATCAAATTCCAAAAATTCGCGCGATAATATTGACCCAGCCGGACACGAAAAAGGCCGCCCCGAAAGGAGCGGCCTTTTTTTATACCCGGCGCGCTGAATAGGGCGCTGGATCAATCGCAGGAGTGTGGCCCGCTATCAGATCTGCCAGCAATCCGGCCGAGCCCATGGCTTGGGTCCAGCCCAGATGGCCATGACCGGTGGTCAGCCATAATCCCTTGGCGCGTGTTTCGCCAATAAAGGGACGTCCATCGGCGCTCATCGGGCGAAGGCCGCACCATTCATTCAGCTCTCCTGCCAACAGGGCATCGGCGATATCAGGATAAAGCGAGGCAAGGATGGATTTGAGATTGTCCACCCGTTCAGGGCGGATAATTGTATTGTCGCCATCAATGTCAGCCGTTCCGGCCACCCGCAGTGTGTCGCCCATCGGTGTGGCAATGGCGTGAAGCGCTTCATCAACCACGGGCACATTCGGGCGGGCATTGAGCCCTGCCATGTCCAGCGTGATCGAATAGCCTTTGACCGGTTTAACCGGTAGATGCAGGCCCAGCGGTTTCATCAGTTTCCAGCTGGCTTGTCCGGAGGCGAGGATGACCGCATCGGTTTCAATGGTCTCGGTTTCGGTGCGAACTCCCACCACATGGCCCGCCCTGTCGATCAACTGGGTCACGTGTGAGTTCCATTCAAACTCAATTCCCGCCTGTTCAGCCGCTTGTGCCAGCGCGATGGTGAAGGCGTGGGCATCGCCGGATTCATCATCCGGATAGAGCACAGAGCCTGCGATATCATCGGCAATACCGGCGAGTTGAGGTTCGTGCTTTACAGTCTCACCGGCATCCATCACTTGATAATTCAGGCCCATATCCTCCAGTAGTTTCGCCCCTTCCAGAGTGGCCTCCAGCCCGGCTTTTGTCCGGCAAAGCTTGAGCGTGCCATTTTTCAGATTGGCAAAGTCTATCCCCAGCTCATCGCGAACGCCTTGTGTCAAAGCCAGGCTATAGCGCGAGAGGGCAAAATTAGCCCGCGTCGCGGCCTGATAGCGGCTTCGGGTGGAATTGCGCAGGAAGCGCAACCCCCAACCAATCAATCCGGGAAGGGGTGCAAGGCGCATCTTCATCGGAGCGTGCGGATCAAACAGGGAAGACAGTAATTGCCAGTGAACGCCCGGGGCATTCCACGGCTCAGGCTCGGACGGGGTCAGGGCACCGGCATTGGCAAAACTGGTTTCCAGGGCCGGACCTTCACGGGCATCAAGTACCAACACATTATGCCCGCGTTTTTTGAGCTGCCAGGCGGCTGATACACCTGCCAAGCCTGCCCCGATAATGATGACATCTTTATGTGTCATAGCCTGCTCCAGAATCTGTCCTACACGGGACGCTTTGAACTTCGACAGGATGCAGATAAAAGCAAGGCATCAAAAGCATTTGGTGTATCAAATTTCATGGACACGCTTGTCTCCCAACTCAAAGCCCTTGCCGAACCGACCCGGTTGCGAATTGTCGCGCTTTTGGCGCGTGGGGAGCTGACAGTCTCTGAACTGGTTCAGGTATTGGGGCAAAGTCAGCCGCGAGTTAGTCGTCACCTCAAACTGTTAAGCGATGCCGGACTGGCCGAACGGATGCCCGAAGGGGCCTTTGTTTTCTATCGCTTGTCGGAAAAAGGCGAAGGTCGCCGTCTGGCAGAGGTCGTTGGCGAACTGGCCCCGGTGGATGATCCGGTGCTCAGTCGCGATCTCAGACGTCTGGAAGCCATCAAGCAGGCCCGCGTTGAGGCGGCCCAGGAATATTTTGAACGCGCCGCTGAAGACTGGGACAAAATCCGCAAGCTGCATTTATCCGAACGTGATGTGGAGCATGCCATGCGCGCCGCCGCTGGCAAGGGCCCGTTTGATCTGATGGTCGATGTTGGTGTTGGCACGGGGCGGATGCTGGAAGTCTTTGCTGACCGGATCAAAAAAGGCGTCGGCGTTGATATCAACCACTCCATGCTCAACATGGCGCGGATGAATATGCAAAAGGAAGATTTGGCCCATTGTTCCGTGCGCCAGGCAGATGTCGGAGCCTTGCCCTTTGACGATGGATCAGCCGATCTGGTCACCGTACATCAGGTTTTGCACTATCTGGAAGATCCGGCGCTTGCTGTGGCCGAATGTGGCCGGGTGCTCAAAGCCAATGGCAATTTACTGATCGCCGATTTTGGTCCGCACCAGCTCGAATTCCTGCGCGATGAGCATTATCATCGTCGTCTCGGTTTTTCAGACGAGGAAATGCTCGACTGGATTGAACGCGCGGGTCTGAAACTGGCCCATCATGAAGCGCTGCATCCTGAACAGCCCGCAGGCCGTTTGACGGTCAAAATCTGGGTCGCCAAGAGGGCTTAGATGCCGGGATTATTTCCGCCCTACACCACCGCCACCGGGAGTTTTGATTTCAACCGAATCGCCCGGTTCCACATCAATCCTGAACAGGCCGGACAGGACTTCTGTCGAGCCATCCTGGCGGGTGACAGATTGTTCCCCCGATAACGCTTTGCTGCCGCCATCAAGACCAAAGGGTTGCTCGTTTCGCCGTGATGACAAAAGCGCGACTTCCATGTTTTCCAGGAATAATAGTTTCCTGACGCTACCATTGCCACCGGAATAAAGAGAGTTTCCACCGGAGTTTGGCCTGATTTTGTGATGTATCACTTGAACAGGAAAACGCCGCTCCAGCACTTCCGGGTCGGTCATACGCGAATTGGTCATATGGGTGTGCACAGCGCTTTGCCCGGCAAACCCGCTTCCGTCTTCATGATAGCCTGCCGCTGCACCGCCACAGATCGTTTCGTAATATTGGTGCTGGTCATTGCCAAAGGTCAGATTGTTCATCGTGCCCTGACAGGCGGCCAGTCGGCCCGTTGCCCCAAACAGGGCATCCACCACCAATTGGCTGGTTTCCACATTACCGGCAACCACGGCTGCCGGGGGCACGGGGTTGAGTAAACAACCTTCCGGGATGATCAATTCAAGCGGCTTCAAACAGCCTTCATTCAGCGGGATGGCGTCACCGACCAGACAGCGAAAGACATACAAGACCGCAGCACGCGCCACCGAGGACGGGGCATTGAAGTTTGATCGACGCTGGGGGGAGGTGCCAGTAAAATCTACCACAGCCGTTCCGGCATCATGATTGACCGTGATGGCCACGCGAATTTCAGCACCATCATCGAGAAAAGTGCTGTGCGTGCCGTCTTTCAGCGCGCCGATAACCCGGCGAACGGCCCGTTCAGCATTGTCCTGAACATGGCCCATATAGGCCTTGACTACATCCAGCCCATTATCACTGACCAGACGGTGTAACTCGTCCGCCCCACGGGCGCAGGAAGCCAGCTGGGCCTTGATATCGGCAATGTTCTGGTCGGGATTGCGGGCAGGCCATTTAGAGCTGGCCAATACGGCCCGTGTCTCGGCTTCGAGAAAATCGCCCGAAGCCATGATTTTCACATTGCGGAACTGGACACCTTCTTCCTCAATATGAGTAGAGAAAGGCGGCATGGAGCCGGGGGCAATCCCGCCGACATCGGCATGATGACCTCGCGAGGCGACATAAAACAGGCGCTCTCCGGTGGTTTCGTCATGGACCGGCGTCACCAAGGTGATGTCGGGCAAATGTGTGCCGCCGTCATAGGGTGCATTGACCGCAACGGCATCACCGGGACCAAGATCAGGATGGGCCCCGGCGGCGGCGCGAACACTGGCCGACATCGAGCCAAGATGAACTGGCATGTGTGGAGCATTGGCGACCAGCCCGCCTTCGCGATCAAACACGGCGCAGGAAAAATCCAGTCGTTCCTTGATATTGACCGAGTGAGCAGTTCTTTCCAGAGCAACGCCCATCTGTTCGGCAACACTCATAAAGCGTTTGTTGAACAGCTCCAGACGTACCGGATCAAGCGCTGTGTCGGCGGTCTGACTCTTTTGCGTGACCTGTCGGGTAAGCTCAAGCATGCCGTCTTTCAAACGGGTTGCGCCCCAGCCATCATCAACCACGATGGTCGAGTTGGGCTCCATGATCAGGGCCGGGCCTAATATGGATGCACCAGCCCCGAATTGATCGAGCTTGTAGACCGGTACGGATCGCAATTGGCCCTTATCAAAAATATCGACATCGGCTTCAGAGGCGGGGCTTTGATCGGTTTGCGGCAAATCAAACACCCAGTCAGAAGAACCGGGTGGGTCCGCCTCGGCTTCTGCTGTGATCGATTCAATCATCAAGGGCGCATCGGGCTTGAAACCAAACAGACGATCATGCGCCGCATCGAATTGGGCGCGCATCACCTCTGCTTCGTCTTGGGTGATAGCAATTGAGGTGTCAGAGCCCGTTACTTTCAAGCGCCACTCATTGCGGGTGCGAATGGAGCTGGCGTCTATGCCTTGTCTGGCAAGCGCTGTGCGTGCCTGTCCGGATAAAGTCTCCGCCTGCTGGCAAGTGGCGACATAGCCATCGTCAAATCCGGTCTCGATCGCGCTCTGGCGGGTTTCCCGGATTTCCGCTAACCCGATACCCAGCGCAGAAAGCAGTCCGGCATAGGGGTGCAACAGCACCGTCTTCATGCCCAGCGCATCCGCTACCTTGCAGGCATGTTGACCGCCCGCGCCACCAAAGGCGCTTAAAGCGTATTGCCCCGGATTGACGCCCTGACCAATGGAAATCTGTTTGATCGCCTGGGCCATGCTTTCAATGGCAACGGCCAGAAAACCTTCAGCCGCCGCTTCCGGGCTGTCCAATCCCATCGCTTTGGCCAGAGTGGATAAGGCCTTACGACTGGCTTCAATATCCAGCGCTTCATCGCCCTTGGGACCAAAGACTTGCGGGAAATAATCCGCTTGTACCCGGCCCAGAACGATATTGGCATCCGTAACAGATGCAGGCCCGCCCCTTCCATAACCAGCAGGGCCGGGCATGGCACCGGCACTGTCCGGACCGACACGGGCACGCTCCCCGTCAAAGGTCAATAAGGAACCGCCGCCAGCAGCAACGGTGTGCACGGCCATCATCGGCGCGCGCAAGCGCTGACCGGCGACTATGGTGTCCTGAACGCGCTCATAGGTGTCGCCATCAAAGCGAGAAACATCGGTGGAAGTGCCGCCCATATCAAAGCCGATCACCTTGGGATGTCCGGCATCCAGTGCGGTTTTGGCCATGCCGACCACACCTCCCGCCGGTCCCGACAAGACCGCATCGCGGGCATGAAAGCCCTCTGCCGGGGCAAGGCCGCCAGATGATTGCATGAAATAAAGCGGCGTTTCGTTCAGGCCCTGATCAACCCGACCGACATAATCCTTCAAAACCGGGGTCAGATAAGCATCGAGTACGGTGGTTGAGGCCCGTGGAACGATCTTGACCAGAGGGCTGGCCGTAGATGAGCGGATGACGGTTTTAAAGCCGGTCTGGCGGGCGATGGTTTCCAGGCGTTCTTCGTGAACATCATTGCCATAGGCATGCATCAGGGCGATGGCGACGGTATCAAAACCGTCCATATAGGCCTGCTCAATCTTCAGACGCAGCTCGTTTTCTTCCAGCACTTCAATAATGTCGCCAGAGGCATTAAGGCGTTCATCAATTTCGATCACACGCTCATGCAGGGGCTCGGCACGTTTGATATCAAGGGCGAAAATGTCAGGGCGGGTTTGATCGCCAATGATCAAAAGGTCGGCAAAGCCCCTTGTGACCAGAAAAAGCGTTTTGGCCCCTTTACGTTCGAGAAGTGCATTTGTCGCTACGGTCGTGCCCATTTTGACAGCAGAGACGTGTTCGCCAGCGGATAATCTGCGCACGCCTTCGGTCGCCGCATCTCTATAGGCCGGGCTTTCAGACAGGAGCTTGAGGGCATGCAGGCGACCATCGGGGCCTCTGCCGATCACATCGGTAAAGGTGCCACCTCGGTCAATCCAGAATTCCCAATCTTGCTCGGATATTGAGGCCATGAACGCGGTTCCCGTTGGTTCTTGGAAAAGGTTTAGCCATGGTGTGAAGGGACGCAAGCGGATATGTCTGAAATGCGTACTGTTGATAAATAAGGCTTTGCACTCGCATTTTAGGATTGCACTTCCTAAATCGGTGCCTGAAGGACAGGAAAGACATGGGATTTTGGCGCAAGCTTGCTGCCCGGTTGAAGGGGCGTGATTGCTTCTTTGAATGCGATGGCTGTGGCTGTGGTCCTGACGCTGATCCTGATCCGGACCGTCGTGTCGAAGATGCTGATTTTGCCATGGCCCTGATCGGCTTGGGGGCCAAAATGGCCCGGGCTGACGGTATTGTCTCGCGCAGTGAAATCAACGCCATGTATGAGGTGTTCAGGCCGCCACCAGAAGGCCGAGCCGCTTTGGATCGCGCCTTCCAATTGGCCCAGCAAACGACTTTGGGCTTTGATGGCTATGCCAACCGCCTGGCGCGGCGTTTTCGATCCAACCCGGCCGTTTTGGAAGATGTGCTGGATGGTCTCTTCCATATTGCCAAAGCCGATGGTGCGGTGACGACCAGCGAGATCGATTTTCTGACAAAGGTGTCAGGAATTTTCGGATTTTCGGCTCTTGAATTTCGCCGGATCAGCATGGCGCATCTGGGGGCTCCGGGCGATGATCCCTATGTGATTCTCGGAATTGAGGCTGATATTGATGATCTCGACCTGAAAAAAGCCTACCGGCGTATCGCGTCACAAAATCACCCTGATCGTTTGATAGCACGGGGAGCACCGCCAGAAATTCAACGACTTGCGGATGAAAAAATGGCGGCAATCAATACGGCCTATGAACGAATTTTGCAGGAAAGAGGTCTTCTGGCAGGGGTAGCCAATTGATTTTTGCCTTCATCATGCCAACATGAAGACTTGGGGGAAGAGATGGATGAACGATCATGACAACGACACATAACAGCCCGTTTAATCTTTTTTCCAACAAGGCCAGCCGCTTTGTACGCGGCCTGTTGGCCGCCATCGTGGTGGTCGCCTTTCTCGGTCTTGTCTTTTTTCTGGCCGCTTTCCTGACCGCAACTTTCTTCATCATTGCGGGCCTGGCTGTTTTGGCGGGCGGCATTTTCTGGCTCTGGCGCAAACTGGTCGGCCGCAAAAATTCGGACGGGCCAGATATTCTTGTCGCGACCCGTGGTCCCAAGGGTTGGACCGTGGATGGCATGGGCGATTCTGAACGCTAAGCCTTATCCATGTCCTGACTGACAGGCCATAAATTCCCATTTTGAATACAGGGCGGCTCCATGTTCAAACGCATCTTGATCGTCCTGTCGATCATCTTGCCGCTTATGCTTGTTGGTTGTGTCAGCATGATCCTGCCGCGCGTGCCCGGGCAGACTCAGGGCGAGGCGGCGCAACCGGTAATCAATCCAGATGGCACGCTAACCCTGATCGAATGGGAGGCGTCTCGGGATCGTTTAAAAGCCCGTTTTGAAGCGGAAATTTATGGCGCATATCCCGATACTGTCACCACAGAAGTTTTATCTCATGAGGTGATTGACGAAGCGGGTTGGGGCGGGCGAGGCCGCTTGGAGCAATACCGAGTTCAAATGGCGGGTTTCGAGACCCATCTGGTGACCATATTGCCTAATCAGGCTGAAGGGCCCGTGCCGACGATCATCATGCAATTGTTTTGCGGCAACCGCACGGGTGTAGGCGGCCATGAAAGCATCGCCCCGCCGCTGAGTGTTCATGCCCCCAATTGCGAGCCCGGTTTTCAGACAAATATCATCACCATGATTTTTGGTGAGTTTATTGGCGGCCCTCCGATCGCTGACATTTTAGGTCGGGGCTATGCACTCGCCTTTGTCTATCCTGGCGATATCGTTCCTGATAATGCTGTTGCCGGTGCTGATCGCTTGGCTGGATTGGTGCCGGGGGAAGATGCAGGCGCTATAGCTGCTTGGGCGTGGGCCTATTCGCGGGTGGTTGATGTATTGGATCGTGATTCGCGTTTTGACCCGGAACGGACAGCGGTCTGGGGGCATTCGCGCAATGGAAAATCCGCCCTTTTGGCGGGTGTGTACGATCAGCGGATCGATCTGGTCATCGCCCATCAGGCGGGTACGGGTGGGACATCCCTGACCCGCAGTGATGCTGGCGAATCCGTAGCCCAGATTACAGAGAGCTATCCACACTGGTTTAACCAAAACTATGCCGGTTATGCGGGCAATGAGCAGACAATCCCGATTGATCAACACCAATTAATCGCCCTTCTGGCTCCGCGTCCTTTGCTCATAGGGGGTGCATGGCGCGATCAATGGTCTGATCCACAAGGTAGTTTCAGAGCTGCTCTGGGAGCCAACCCGGTTTATGCCTTGTATGGATCAGATGGTTTGCGCCAAAACGATCTGGCATCCTTTGATCCGGGCGCTGATCTGGCCTTGTTCATGCGGCCCGGCCTTCATGGTGTAAATGGCAATGATTGGGCAAACTTTCTGGCCTTCCTTGATGCGCATTTCGTAACGGACTGACATCATTTGTGCATGACAGGCGTGCTGTCGCGTGGCTTGTGCCTTTGAGGGGCGCAGTCCATGACACAGGCATGAAGTTACGTGATTTTCTGGCTCTGTTTGCCGTATGCCTGGTCTGGGGGCTGAATTTCGTCATCGCGAAATTCTCGGTATCCGGTGTGCCGGGCTGGGTGGATGGCTTTGAGGGATCGCCACCGTTCTTCTTTGCCTTTCTCAGATTTGTTGTCCTATTTTTATTCCTGATCCCTTGGCTGTGGCCGCGGCCCAAGGATATGTGGACCCTGCTGGGCGTGGGTTTGTGCATGGGGTTTTTGCAATACGCCCTGATGTTTCTGGGCCTGTTGTGGGCGACCTCATCCAGCATGGCCATTGCGCTTCAGACCGGCGTTCCCTTTGCCACACTTTTATCCGTGGTGATGCTCAAGGAAAAACTCGGCCTGCCACGTATCATCGGCATAATGGTCGCCTTTGTCGGTATTTTACTGGTCGTGGCAAACCCCGACGATTTTGACATGTCAGTCGGCTTGTTGATCGGTATCGGAGCTGCTTTTGCCGGTGCGATGGGGATGATTTTGGTCAAGCGTATGCCGATTGATTCCATGCGCATGCAGGCCTGGATCGGTCTGATTTCCTGGCCGCCACTCTTGTTATTGTCGCTTGCCTTTGAGCGCGATCAGATATCCAGCTCCATGGAGGGAGGTTGGCCGTTTTTGCTGGCCTTGTTATTCACTGTGGTTCTGGTGAATATTTTTGGCCACGGCGTATTCTACAATCTGCTCAAACGCTATGAGGCGACCCTGATTGCACCGCTGACCTTGATGGCTCCGCTAACGGGCATGATTGCCGGCGTGGTTCTCGCGGGTGATAATGTTGGCTGGCGGCTCTTGGTTGGTGGGGGTTTGACCCTGACAGGGGTGGGCATTATCGCCTTACGTCAAAACAAAAAATTGCCCACAGCGGCTCTGGCGCGAGAAAAAACATTGTGACCCATATTCAATCGCCATCGCCCAATTTCAATGATCGCAAAACCGCGCTTCAATATATCGTGCTGCACTATACTGGCATGGAAAATGGGCCGGTCGCGCTTGAGCGCATGTGTGATCCGGCGTCTCAGGTGTCGGCTCATTATATGGTCGAAGAAGACGGACGCATTTACCAGCTGGTCGATGAAGATAAGCGCGCTTGGCATGCCGGAGTGTCTTGCTGGCAGGGTGAGCGGGACATCAATTCAGCGTCCATCGGTATTGAGATCGTCAATGGTGGGCATGATTTTGGTCTGCCTGATTTTCCAGCGGTTCAGATCGAGGCGGTGATTGGCTTGGTCAAATCCGTCATGGAGCGTCATGGCATAGCGGCGAAAGATGTGATCGGCCATTCCGATATCGCGCCGGGTCGAAAACAGGATCCGGGTGAGAAGTTCCCCTGGGATGATCTGGCTGAGGCGGGCTGTGCCTTGCCCGCGCCTGTGCAGGGCCTTACAGGGTTTGACGGGGGTGTGGAGCAGGCTCTGAGCAAGGTCGGATACAGTCTTGAGCCGGGTCTGGACGCTGTGGTCGAAGCCTTTCAGCGGCGTTATCGCCCGGAGGGAATTTTGGGCCGTCTGGATGCTCAGACGCGCGATTTGATTTTTGCATGCGCATCGCGCTCTTGACCAAAGCCGTCATTTTCACGACATAGACCTTGATCAGGCGGCTGGGCGGCCGCGACAGCAAGCTGGAAACGGCGTTGTCGAGGAAAGTCCGGGCTCCACAGAGGCAAGGTGCCGGGTAACGCCCGGCGGGGGTAACCCCAGGGAAAGCGCAGCAGAGAACAGACCGCCGGGCTTTTGTCCGGTAAGGGTGAAACGGCGTGGTAAGAGCACACCGCCCCGACCGCAAGGAAGGGGGCATGGCAAGCCCCACCTGGAGCAAGACCGAATAGGGACAAGGCGCGATCTTCGGATCGCACATGCGCCTCAGCATGCATGTCCGGGTTGGTTGCATCAGGTGCGCCGCAAGGCGCATCGCAGAGGAATGGTCGTCGCTTCCGGATTTATCCGGAAGATACAGAACCCGGCTTACAGGCCGCCTGATCATATTTTCCAATTCAAGAGGTCAACGAAAACGACGCAGCATTGCTCAGATCGGCTTCGATTTGGCATGAAGAAGTCGCGTTAACCTATTGTTCCCGGAACGTTCTTTTTCGTTAACGCTTTTGGGTGTGAATAAGTACCAAAAGGCATGTTAATCCAAAAAAAAGAAACCTTTCTACATTGTTTCCCATCTCTTCCCATGTTATCCCATCGTTAACCATGAGTGTGTCGTGAGGGCGACTGGGGAGTTTTCTGGGTGTTTTTGTCAACCAACATCAATGGTGTCGATGCCAAGGGCCGGGTTTCCGTGCCTGCGGACTTTCGCGCTGTGGTGCGCGGTGGTCCCTTTGACGGCATAATCGTTTGGCCCTCCTTTGATGGTCCCTATCTGGAAGGTGGCGGTCAGGCCTTGATGGAGCGTTATCAGGCGCTTATCGAGGATATGGATCCCTATGATGAGGCGCGGATTGCCTTTGAGCGCGCCATTTTCGGTGCGGCCAAGCCTTTATCCTTTGATGCAACAGGTCGGGTGACTTTGCCCAAGGAATTGATCGAGCACGCCCAGCTGGATGGCAAGGCAACGTTTGTCGGTCTGGGTACGCGGTTCGAATTATGGAATCCGGAGCGCTATGCCGAGCATCAGGCCAGTGCGCGCGCCTTTGCCCGTGAAAACAAGCGCGCCTTGAAACTGACTTCGCGCCCGGGGGGCTCTTCATGACCCAGAGTCATATCCCTGTGATGCTGGATGAGGTTCTTCACGCGCTCGAGCCGCATGATGAGGCGCTCTATATTGATGGCACTTTTGGTGCGGGCGGGTATTCACGCGCGATATTGAGTGCGGCGGATTGCCGGTTGATCGGTATTGACCGGGATCCGGGCGTACGTCCGGCGGCGGATCATCTTCGTCAGGCATCCGGCGAACGCTTTGCTTTTGTCCAGGCGCCCTTTTCAGCGATGGAAGAGGTGATCAAGACATCGGGCGGAGACGCTGTCGACGGGGTTGTCCTGGATATCGGTGTGTCATCCATGCAGATTGATCAGGCCGAGCGCGGATTCTCATTTTCCAAGCCGGGTCCTCTTGATATGCGCATGGCCAGAGATGGTGCCACGGCAGCTGATGCCGTTAACCGGCTCTCCGAGCAGGAATTGGCAGATATATTTTATTTATATGGTGAGGAGCGGAAATCCCGCCGGATTGCCAAATTCATAATCGAGGCCCGCAAGGACGAAAAAATCGAGACCACAGATCGTCTGGCGAATATTGTGTCCCGCGCAATGGGTGGAAAGCATTCAAAGATTCATCCTGCCACCCGCGTGTTCCAGGCGCTACGGATTTTCATCAATGATGAATTGGGTGAATTGGCGCGCGCTTTGACCGCTTCAGAAAGATTGCTGAAACCTTTAGGTCGCTTGGTCGTGGTTACCTTTCATTCATTGGAGGACCGCATGGTTAAGAGCTTCTTGCGTTCGCGGTCTGGCGGCGCAGGAGGTGGTGGTTCGCGTCATGCGCCTGCAATTGAAACCGGTCCCGCTCCGTCTTTCAGGGTTTTGCACCGCAAGGCCATTGTCGCCAGTGAAGCCGAGATTGAAGCGAATCCCCGTTCGCGCTCGGCCAAGCTGAGAGCTGCCATTCGTACGGATGCCCCTGCCTGGAGTGATGACGTTGTGAATAATGGAAATGTGATCCCGCTGTCCCGGTTGGAGGCGATGCTATGATCAAGGCATTGAATGCTATAGCGGTTGTGGTTGCTGCGGCACTGGCGGTCGCGCTTTATATTGCCAAAACCGAGGCGCAGGGCTCACAGGAAAGACTGGCTGAATTGCAGGCGGATCTGGCCGAGGAGCGTCGTCAGATCAATGTGCTCAATGTTGAGGTGGCGCATCTTGAAGATCCGGAGCGTTTGCGGGCTCTGGCGCGCCGCTATCTGGGTTTTGAACCGCTGGATCCCTCGCGTGAAGTGGCCATGTCTGATTTGCCGGTGATGGTTGGCCCAGATGGGGATTTGACCCCGACCGAACGCACCACCCTCCTGGTCAATCAGGTGGAAGAAGGCCAGCAAGTGTTGGCGGAGACGCATACGGCTGGGGGGTCTGATTGATGCGTTTCTGGCCCTTTCAGCGCCGGGTTTCGACGGAGGCACGCAGTCTGGGTCCGCCGCCTTTAACTGAAGCGGCTCCGACAGACATGTCTCGTTTGTTGCGTATTGAGAGTGATGAAGCGCGGGCTCTGGATGGAGCCCGTTCGCGCATGCGGATTATTGGTATGGCTCTGGCCATGTGTTTTGCCGTTTTGGGCCTGCGATCGCTGGAAATAGCCTTTACCGGCATGGCCGAGGCATCGACCAATACAGGCGTGGCCCCGGTTTTGGCCTCTCGGGGTGATTTGTTTGATCGCACAGGTCAGGTCTTGGCAACGACACTGGAAACCCATTCATTGTACGCCGACCCAAGTTTGGTCTGGGATGCGGCGGAAACGGCTGAGGCTTTGGCCGTTGTCTTGCCGGATATTGATGTGGATGAATTATCCCGCGATCTAAACTCAAGGCGTCGTTTTGTTTGGGTGCGAAGAGGTTTGACTCCCCGGCAAAGGCAGGCCGTGTTTTCTCTGGGTTTGCCGGGGCTCGCCTTTCGTACAGAGCCACACCGCGTATATCCTCGCGGCCGTCTGGCGTCCCATGTCGTGGGTTATGCTGATCGTGATTTAAATGGTTTGGCTGGCGCTGAAAGGGCCTTCAATTCATCCTTGTCTGCAGGTGACGGGCGACCCGTTGCGCTTTCCATTGATATGGCGGTGCAGTTTCATCTCGATGAAGTTTTACGCACCACTATGGAGGAATTTCGGGCGCAAGCGGCCACCGGCATCATCATGAATGTCCATTCCGGAGAAATCCTCGGAATGGTGTCCTTGCCCGATTACGATCCAAACCGGCCAACCGATTCCGTTGCATCCGAACGTTTGAACAGGGCCGCCCAGTCCGTTTATGAAATGGGTTCGACCTTCAAGGCCTTCACGGTGGCTTTGGCGCTGGAAACAGGAACGGCGACGCTGGAAAGTGGTTATGATGCTTCACGGCCCCTGGAAATCGGTGGTCATACCATCAACGATTATCATGCAGAATCGCGTTGGCTGACACTGGCCGAAATATTTACCCATTCCTCTAATATCGGTTCCTCCCTGATTGCTCTGGAAACCGGCGCTGAGGCGCAGCGCGGATTTCTGGGAGATCTGCGCTTGCTTGAAACGGCTCCGGTTGAGCTGGCGGAAAGTGCCTCACCGCTTCTGCCGCAACAATGGGGACCAACGGAAACGGCCACTATTTCATATGGTCATGGTATTGCTGTCAGCCCGATTGCAACGGTCTCGGCTTTTGCTGCCATTGCCAATGGTGGTATTTATGTTCAACCAACGCTCTTGCCACTAGCGGCCAATGAAACCATCGTTGGCGAACGGGTTATGAGCGAGCAAACCGCCCATGACGTTCTGACTTTGATGCGGGAAAATGTCACCGATGGGACAGGCGGGCGAGCTGAAGCGCTGGGCTTTCAAGTGGCCGGAAAAACCGGAACAGCTGAAAAGCCGGGCCGCGGTGGTTATGATGCAGATCGTCTGATTTCATCCTTTTCCGCAATTTTTCCCTATGACGACCCACAATATGCCGTTTTTGTCTTGCTGGATGAGCCGCAAGGAAATGACTCAACATACGGCTATGCCACGGGCGGCTGGACAGCAGCCCCGGCAGTTGGAGAAATCATATCGCGCACGGCCTCTATTCTGGGTGTCGAGCGAACCAATGCGAACCCTGATGAAAGCGCTGCCCGCGTCCGGGCGGCCCTGATGCCGGAGAATATACCTTGAACCTGTCTGAGCTGATGGGGCCCATCGGCGTTTCCCTCGAACATTCCAAGGTGGAAATTAGTGGATTGACCCTGGACAGCCGCAAGGTTGAGCCGGGTTTTCTGTTTGCAGCCTTGCCGGGCGTCAGTGTGCACGGCAATGATTTTATCCCCCAGGCCCTTGAAAAAGGGGCGGTCGCCATCTTGACCGATAAAGTGGTGGATATTCCCGGTGTGGAGGTGATTGTCAGGTCCGATCCCGCAGCGGATTTGGCGGCATTGGCATCCCGGTTTTATCCACGCCAACCTGGTTATGTGGTGGCCGTAACGGGAACCAATGGTAAAAGCTCGACCGTTGAATTTCTGCGTCAGGTATGGGCTGCTGCCGGTATTGACGGGGCCAGTCTGGGTACATTGGGTGTGTCGCGTGGGGGTGAGGTAGAGACCACGGGTTACACCACACCGGATGCCGTCGCCTTGCATCACGCTCTGGATCAATTGGCGGATGATGGCGTAACACATTTGGCTATGGAAGCATCCAGCCATGGTCTCAAGCAAAGGCGGATGGACGGCGTGATGCTGAGTGTCGCCGGATTTACCAATCTGACCCAGGATCATCTGGATTATCATCCCGATTTTGACGATTATTTCGCATCCAAAGAAAAATTGTTTTCTGAGCGAATGCCGCCACAGGGCAAGGCCGTGATCAATATCGATTCCGAATGGGGATCGAAAATGGCTGATATTGCCCGCGCGCGTGGCTTGATTGTTTTCACAATTGGCTGGCGTGGTGCCGATATCCAGATCCGTGAAGTTACACCCCGTGCAGCCAGTCAGGATGTGGTGTTTGTCTGGCAGGGAAAAGAGCACCGGGTCGAAATCCCGCTGGTCGGTGAATTTCAAATTCTCAATGCCTTGCTGGCAGCGGCCCTGGCACTGATGGGCAGTGTCAGTTTTGACAGGGTTTTGCAGACATTAAGCCGCCTTGAAGGCGTTGCGGGTCGATTGGAAAAAATCGGTGAAACCGAAGATCACTCTCCCATACTTGTCGATTACGCCCACACACCTGACGGTCTCGACAAATTATTGCGCGCCGCCCGCCCGCATACACGCGGCCGGGTCATTGTTATCTTTGGCTGCGGGGGGGATCGGGATGCCTCAAAGCGCTCCAAAATGGGGGCAATCGCCGCAGAGCAGGCCGATTATGTTATTGTAACAGATGATAATCCTCGCTCTGAAAATCCGGCATCAATTCGCGCTTCAATTCTGGAAGGTTGTCCCGATGCTCAGGAGATACCGGATCGGGCCGAAGCCATAAGAGTGGGTGTGTCGATGTTAAAGGCAGGCGATTGTTTGTTGATCGCTGGTAAAGGCCATGAAACCGGTCAGACTATAGCCGGTGTGGTTCATCCCTTTGATGATCGCGAGCAAGGCCGCAAAGCCTTGAAGGATCGGGAGGCGGCCCGTGTCTGATCCGTTATGGACAGCCAAACAGGCCATGGCAGCCACCGGTGGAATTCTGGCCGGTGACACAGATTGGACCTGTCAGGGTGTGTCTATCGATACAAGAACAGTCGTGCCCGGTGATCTGTTTGTTGCGCTGAAAGATGTACGTGACGGTCATGAATTCGTGCCCGATGCGATGGCGCGCGGAGCCTCAGCCTGTCTGGTGTCTCGTGCTGATTGTGGGCCGGGTCCCTCGCTACAGGTCAAAGACAGTCTGAAAGCTTTGAGGGCTCTGGGTATCGCAGCACGTGAGCGCAGCGATGCTATCCGAATAGCGGTAACAGGAAGCGTCGGCAAAACCAGTGTGAAAGAAGCGCTGGCGGTTATTTTGAAAGCCAATGGGCCTGCGCATTGGAGCGTTAAATCCTATAATAATCATTGGGGTGTGCCGCTGACACTGGCCCGGATGCCACAACAAACTGAGCGAGCCGTGTTTGAGCTGGGTATGAACCATGCCGGTGAAATTCGCGATTTGGCCTCCTTGGTTCGCCCGCATGTGGCCCTGATTACGCGAATAGCGCCAGCCCATCTTGAACATCTGGGCTCGGTTGAAGCGATTGCGGATGCCAAGTCGGAAATTTTTGAGGGTTTAGAGCCAGACGGTATTGCCATTTACCCTTCTGATGATCCTCTGGCACCTCGCTTATTGGCGCATGCCGAAAAATCACAGGCAGCTTTCCTGCTCGACTTTGGTACCCAAAAGGGGGCGGCCATCCGTATCGAGGATTTTGAAACCGGTATTGGTGGCAGTCAGGGCATGGTCAATGTGATGGGAAACCGGATGCGGTTTCATCTGTCGGCGACGGGTGATCACTGGGCCTGGAATGCCGGAGCGATATTTGCCGCATGTGCAGCTGCAGGCCTGGATGTTGAAAATGTGGTTGAGGCGCTTGCTGATGTCGATGCCGAACGTGGTCGCGGCCAAGCCGTAGAAATCACCTTGCCCAAAGGCGGCTCATTCACCCTGCTAGATGATGCCTATAACGCCAATCCTGTTTCCATGGCGGCGGCTATTTCGGCTTTGGGGTCTGCTCGTCCGGTAGAGGGCGGACGCCGTATTGCTGTTTTGGGGGACATGCTGGAGTTGGGCCCTGATGAGGCGCAATTGCATGCAGATCTGGCCGGGCCTTTGAAAGAGGCTGGCATTGATGCTGTTTATGCGTGTGGGGCCCTGATGCGCAGCCTTCACGACGCCTTGCCCAACAGCTTGCAAGCGGGCTATTCGCGGAACGCAAGTGAGGGACTGAAAAGTCTCGTGTCTGAGATAAAGCCGGGAGATGTTGTACTCGTCAAAGGGTCCAATGCTTCCGGTCTTCACAAGATTGCCTCGGTTCTGGCCGATGGTAGTGCGTTTGACCTGACGGAGGCCTGATCCGCCCATGCTGTATTTGTTGTTTGAGCCCATGATGGAAGACCTCCAGCTGGCCAATCTGTTCCGCTACATTACCTTCAGGACCGGTGGGGCTTTGATGACGGCGATGATCATTGCCTTTGTCTTTGGCAAGCCGATGATCAGTTGGTTGCGCCGCAAGCAGGGCAAGGGGCAACCGATCCGTTCGGACGGACCAGAGCGTCATGTCGTTGAAAAAGTCGGTACGCCGACCATGGGCGGCTTTTTGATCCTGCTGGGTGTTACAATTGGCACCTTGCTCTGGGCCGATTTGAGCAATGCCTATGTCTGGATTGTTCTTTTTGTTACAACGGGTTTCGGCATTATCGGCTTTGTTGATGATTATCAAAAAGTCACCAAGCAGAACACGGATGGTCTGGGCGGCAAGATGAAGCTGCTGGGTGAGTTTACCATCGCGCTTGTCGCCGTTTGGTGGGCCACGTCAACGGCCCAAACCAATGGCATGACACCCGGATATGAAACCTCGGTGGCCTTTCCCTTCTTCAAGGATTTCCTGATTAATATCGGGCCTTTATTTTATATTTTCGGCTGCTTTGTTATTGTCGGAGCGGGCAATGCGGTCAATATGACGGACGGTCTGGATGGCTTGGCCATTGTGCCTGTGATGATTGCAGCGGCGACCTTTGGCGTGATCGCCTATGTCGTCGGTCGTGTGGATTTTGCCGAATATCTTCAGGTTCATTACACAGCGGGAACGGGTGAATTGCTGGTCTTTTGCGGTGCTTTGATCGGGGCTGGACTGGGCTTTTTATGGTGGAATGCACCGCCCGCCATGATCTTTATGGGCGATACGGGCTCGCTCTCGCTTGGCGGCGCGCTGGGCACGATTGCCGTTGCCGTGAAACACGAAATTGTTCTGGCCATTGTCGGCGGGCTGTTCGTTCTGGAAATGGTTTCGGTGATGGTTCAGGTGGCGAGCTTCAAGCTGACCGGAAAGCGGGTTTTCCGCATGGCCCCGATTCATCACCATTATGAGAAAAAAGGCTGGGCTGAGCCCACGATTGTGATCCGGTTCTGGATCATTGCTGTGATTTTGGCCCTGATCGGACTGGCCACTTTGAAACTGAGGTAGAATGCAAATCGCATGATCCCCATCCATGCATATGACGGTCGCCGGGTGGCTGTGTTCGGACTGGGACGCAGCGGAATTGCTGCGGCCAAGGCGCTCGAAGCCGGCGGTGCCAAGGTTTCGGCTTGGGATGATAGTGAGGCCGGGCGAAAGCGTGCCGAGGCGGAAGGGTTGAGCCTGGAAGATCTCAATCGTCGCGATTGGGGCGATATTGATGCGCTGGTCCTTTCACCGGGTATTCCGCTGACCCATCCCAAACCGCATCACATGGTGGAATTGGCCAAGGCTGTTGGTGCGCCTGTCATCGGAGATATCGAGCTTTTTGCGCATGCCATCAATGAAATCCCGGAAAAGAGACGTCCGAAAATCATTGGTGTGACCGGGACAAACGGCAAATCAACGACGACAGCTCTGATCGGTCATATCCTGAAAGAAACCGGTCGCAATGTGCATATTGGAGGCAATATCGGTGAGGCCATTTTGACATTGGAGACGCCGCGTCCGGGCGCGATCTATGTGCTCGAATTGTCCTCCTACCAGATTGATCTGACAAAGAATTTGCACTGCGATATTGCTCTGATGCTGAATATTTCACCCGATCACCTCGACCGGCATGGCGGCTTTGACGGCTATTTCTTTGCCAAGGAGCGCCTGTTTGAAATGCAGGATGATACCGGCAAGGCCGTGATCGGTATTGATGATGAAGAAACCGCCGCTTTGTACACGCGCCTGCGCCGGGAGCGCGGCGAGGAGCAGGTGGTGCCCGTGTCGTCAGGCCGGGTTCTGGTCAACGGAGCCTATGGTCTGGGCGGGCAGCTCTATGATGCCATGGACGGGGCCTCCCATCCCGTGGCCGATTTGAACCAGGCTTTGGCCTTGCCCGGCAAACATAATGCCCAGAATGCAGCCTCTGCTCTGGCGGTGGTCAGAATGCTCGGTGTCGGAGCCAGTGCCGCAGCAAAAGCCATATCAAGTTTTACCGGCATGCCGCACCGACAAGAGATGGTGGCTGAATTTCAGGGTGTGCGCTTCATCAATGACAGCAAGGCCACCAATGTTGATGCCGCCTGTCAGGCGCTCAATTGTTATGACACGATTTACTGGATTGCCGGTGGCCGGGCCAAGGATGAAAGCTTGCAAAAGCTGGAAAATTGCCATGGCCGGATCGCCAAAGCCTTCCTGATTGGAGAGGCCGAATCCGGTTTTGCCAAGGAGCTTGAAGGCAAAATCGATATTGAAGCCTGCGGTGATTTGAAAACGGCCTTTGAGCGGGCCAGCCAGGCGGCGTTTGAAGACAGCATCGAAGGCGCAGTTGTTCTGCTCTCACCAGCGGCGGCTTCCTTTGACCAGTTTGATGATTTTGAAGCCCGGGGCGATGCGTTCAAAGCAATGGCACAAGCCTTGGTATCAACACCCGAGTCCGTCTCATGACGATTGATGCCAAGCGCGCCCTGACGCATTGGTGGCGCGGTATAGATCGCACATTATTGTTTGTCATTCTGGCCCTGATTGCCACGGGCTTGGTGCTGTCGCTGGCGGCAAGCCCGGCAGCGGCAGAGCGCTTGGGCCTGTCCGACCCGTTTTACTTTCTCTACAGACAGAGTTTCTTTGCCGGGCTGGGCATCATGGTCATGGTGGGTATTTCCACTTTGAGCCCCAAGGGTGCCCGAAGGCTGGCCGTTCTAGCTTTGCTGGGGGCCTTGGTTTTACTGGTTGCTACCCTGTTTATCGGCCATGAGGTGAAGGGGGCTTCACGCTGGATACGTGTCGGATCGTTCTCGCTTCAACCATCCGAGTTTTTAAAACCCGCCTTTATTGTCACCATTGCCTGGCTGTTTGCCGAGCAAAAGCGCGGTGCCCCTGTGCCGGGTCAACTGATTGCCTTCGGAATATTACTGATCTCCATCGGCCTGTTGATGGTTCAACCTGATTTTGGCCAATCCATCCTTTTAACTCTGTGTTTTGGCGGTGTGTTTTTTGCCTCGGGCGTGTCCTGGATATGGATTAGTGGATTAGGGGGGCTGGCCGCTGCGGGCTCGGCTCTGGCTTATTATACCTTGCCGCATGTGGCGGACCGGGTGCAGCGCTTTTTAAGTCCTGAAACCGGTGACACCTATCAGATAGATCGGGCCACAGAAGCGATTGCCCGTGGCGGTATTGCCGGGGTGGGCCCCGGTGAGGGTGAGGTCAAGCAGCTCCTTCCCGATGCCCATACCGATTTCATATTTTCAGTTGCCGCTGAGGAATTTGGCCTTCTGGCGTCTTTGTCGATCATTGGCCTGTTTTCCATTCTGGTGGCGCGGGCCTGGAGCCAGGCGATGAAGCTCAATGATCACTTTTCCCAGCTGGCCGTTGCTGGATTGTCCTTGCAATTTGGTTTGCAAGCACTCGTCAACATCGCTGTGAACTTGAACCTGATCCCGCCAAAGGGCATGACACTTCCCTTCGTATCCTATGGCGGGTCTTCCATGCTCGCCCTTGCTTTTGGAGCTGGTCTCATGCTCGCATTCACAAGGCGTCGCCCCGGTGCCTATACGCCTCGCTTTGACGCATGATTGCGCGTCGTTGTCTGATTGCCGCCGGTGGGACGGGCGGGCATATGTTTCCAGCACGCGCCGCAGCGGAAGCTTTGATCGCGCGCGGTTGGCAAATCCGGCTGGTCACCGATGCCCGCGGGCTCAAGCATGCCGTCGATTTTCCGGCAGTTTCAGTAGATGAAATTCACGCGGCCAGCCCGTCGACCAAAAACCCGGTCAAATTGGCCCGTGCGGCGATGAAGCTGACGCAAGGTTTTGCCCAGGCAAAAGCCATTATAGAGGCTTGGAAGCCGGATGTGGTTGCAGGCTTTGGCGGTTATCCGGCCTTTCCGGCTCTGGGTGCGGCGCGGATGGCGGGTATTCCCTTTGCCATACACGAACAAAACGCGGTGCTGGGACGGGTCAATCGTGTGTTTGCCGGAAAAGCCGGGTTTATTGCCTCGGGATTTGAACGTCTTGACCGTCTGCCTTCAGGCGCGAATAAACGCCGTATTTTGACCGGTAATCCATTGCGCCAACCGATATTGGATGCGCGGACGGCGGGATATCCGTCGTGGGATGACAGCGGTCCGATCCATCTTTTGATCCTCGGCGGAAGTCTGGGTGCACGGCTTTTATCTGAAACCATCCCGCACGCCATTGCAAAACTCCCAAAATCGCTACGATCTCGCCTTGATGTGGTCCAACAAACCCGTGAAGAATCCCTGGAGATGGCGCGAGAAATTTATCAACAGGCCGATGTGACGGCGCAGTGCGAGCCCTTCTTTGAAGATGTCGGCGCGCTCTATGCCCAATCGCATCTGGTCATTGGCCGGGCCGGGGCATCGACCGTCTCTGAAGTCGCTGGCGTTGGTCGTCCGGCCATTTTCTGCCCGTTGGCGATTGCCGCCGACGATCATCAGAGCGCCAATGTAGAAGGCCTGTCCAAAGCCTTGGCCGCTGATGTTCTGCCTGAAACCGAATTTACTGCAGAGGCTTTGGCCGAACTGCTGGAAACCCGTTTGTCGAATATGAAGGATTTGTCCGAGCGCGCTGATGCGGCGCGTACGCTGGGTCGCCCCGATGCGGCTGATGCGTTGGCGAAAGCTGTGGACGGTCTTGTTACAGGAGCCTTGGTATGAATTTTTCCGCTTTGCCCTTTGAGGTCGGCCCGGTCCATTTTGTTGGTATCGGTGGGATTGGCATGAGCGGTATTGCCGAGGTGATGCTCAATCTGGGCTATCAGGTGCAAGGCTCGGACATCAAAGCCAATCCCAATGTCGAGCGTTTGCGCGAAAAAGGCGCAAGCGTCTTTATCGGTCACGAGGCCTCCAATGTGGAAGGCGCGGGCGCGATTGTCGTCTCATCTGCGATCAAGCCGGACAATGCCGAACTGGTCGCGGCGCGGGCCAGCAAAATCCCCGTTGTACGCCGGGCCGAAATGCTGGCGGAACTGATGCGGCTCAAATTTGCCGTCGCTGTGGGCGGAACCCACGGCAAGACCACCACGACTTCGCTGGTGGCTGTGTTGATGGATGCGGCCGGTGTCGATCCGACCGTGATCAATGGCGGCATCATTTCAGCCTATGGCTCCAACGCCAAAATGGGGATGGGCGAATGGATGGCGGTTGAGGCCGATGAGTCCGATGGCTCTTTCCTCAAATTGCGCTCGACCGTGGCCATCGTCACCAATATTGATCCCGAGCATATGGAGCATTACGGCGAATTTGATGTTCTCAAACAGGCTTTTGCCCAGTTTGTCGAAAATCTGCCGTTTTATGGTTTTGCCGTTCTGTGTACCGATCATCCCGAAGTGCAGCTTTTGGCCAGCCGCATCGAGGACCGCCGGGTTATCACCTATGGCTTTAATCCGCAGGCCGATGTGCGCATTGAAAATCTTCGCATGGATCCGTCCGGCGGTACGTTTGATGTTTGCTATCGTCTGCGCGGTCAGGATGAAGAGATTTGGCGGGACGTTTTTCTGCCGATGATGGGCGAACATAATGTGCTCAATGCGGTGGCTGCTCTGGCCACATCGCGCGAGCTGGGCCTGACCGAAGACGCGGCGAAGAAAGCCTTGGCCGATTTTGGCGGCGTCAAGCGTCGCTTTACCCAGACCGGCACCTGGAACGGGGCTCAAATCATTGATGATTATGGGCATCACCCGGTTGAAATCGCCGCCGTTCTCAAAGCCGCACGACAAGCCGCGACCGGCAAGGTGATCGCGGTGATGCAGCCGCATCGCTATTCACGTTTGGCCGATCTGTTTGAAGATTTCTGCACCTGTTTCAATGATGCCGACAGCGTGATGATCACCGATGTTTTCACCGCCGGTGAAGACCCGATCGAAGGCATTGATCGCGATCATCTGGTTGAAGCCCTGATTGCCAATGGCCACCGCGATGCCTTTGCCGTCACCCGTGACAGTGTCGCCCGTGAGGTGGCCGCCCGCGCTGAACCCGGCGATGTTGTTGTCTGCCTAGGAGCTGGCGATATCACCCAATGGGCCTATGCCCTTCCCGGTGAGCTGGAGGCTTTGGGGTGAATTGTATGTCTCTCTTTTGTCATCCCGGACGGATGCCCGGGCGCACAGCGAACCGGGCGAAGATCCGGGACCTAGAGGGCGCTTTCTGGATCCCGGATCTCCACCCGGAACAAGTCCGGGTATCCGTCCGGGATGACAATGTAGTTTTTTTGGTATCGAGATTGGGTGAGGAAAGAAAATGACATCCCTTCTCTCCAAACTCCCACCCGTGCGCGGTAAATATATCGAGGCGGCTCCGCTGTCCGATATCACTTGGCTGCGCGTCGGTGGCCCGGCGGATGTGCTCTATCTGCCCGCCGATGAGGCTGATTTGGCCCTGTTTTTGGCCCAGACGCCGGATGACATTCCCGTCCATGTCATGGGGGCAGGCTCTAACACTTTGGTGCGCGATGGCGGGGTGCGCGGTGTCGTTATCCGCTTGGCTGGACAATTCGCCAAAACAGAGGCTCTGGGGGAAAATCGCCTGCGTGCTGGTGCCGGAGCTTTGGATAAAATGGTGGCCAAGGCGGCAGCCAAGGCCGGAATTGCCGGTCTGGAATTTATGGTTGGGGTGCCGGGCATGATTGGCGGGGCCTTGCGCATGAATGCGGGCTGTTATGGTCAGGAAACCAAGGATGTCGTTGCTGAGGTGGTGGCGCTGGACCGCTCTGGTCGGCGGATTATCGCCAAGCCCGATGAGCTGGCCTATTCTTACCGGCATTGCTCAGCCCCCGAGGATTGGGTTTTCGTTGAGGCGATCTTTGAAGGCCAGTCTGATGAGCCTGATGCAATAACAACGCGGATGAATGAGATCACCGCCCGGCGCGAACAGACCCAACCCATCCACGAAAAGACCTCTGGGTCCACCTTCGCCAATCCCGATGTGCCGGGCACGCCCGATGCCCGTTCGACCTGGAAATTGATTGATCAAGTCGGCGGCCGCGGCCAGCGCGTTGGCGGAGCCTCTTTTTCCGAGCAGCATTGTAATTTCCTGATCAATGATGGCACGGCGACTGCATCGGATCTGGAAGAATTGGGCGAAAATGTTCGTGCCAAAGTCAAAACCGAAACCGGGGTTGATCTGCGCTGGGAAGTCCGGCGGATCGGTGAGCGGGAAAAATGAAAAAAGCTCTTTTCATATGCTCGGCCAATAAATTACGAAGCCCAACAGCCGAGCAGGTTTTCTCAAAGTGGTCAGATATTGAAGCCGATTCTGCTGGCATATCTAATGATGCAAATGTGGTGTTATCAAAAGAGCAAGTTGAGTGGGCGGATGTTATTTTTGTCATGGAACAAACGCATAAAAACCGTCTCAGGAAAAAGTTCAAATCTATGATTAGTGGCAAAAGGCTGATTTGCCTCGGTATCCCGGATGATTATGAGTACATGGACCCAGAGCTCGTGCGGTTACTGGAGAACAAGGTAGGGCCTTTTTTAAGGTAAGACGATCATGACAAAACGCATCGCAGTCCTGATGGGTGGTTTATCGCCCGAGCGTGAGGTGTCCCTATCATCGGGCAAGGCCTGTGCGGCTGGCTTGCGCAAAAAGGGCCATGATGTCGTTGAGATTGATGCCGGCCGGAATGTCTATGAGCAATTGGTCGCGGCCAACCCGGATATTGTCTTCAATGCCCTGCATGGGGAATGGGGCGAAGATGGCCGTATTCAGGGTATTTTGGAGCATTTCGGCAAACCCTACACCCATTCTGGTGTATTGGCCTCGGCCCTGGCGATGGATAAACAGCGCGCCAAGGCGACGCTGGAAGCGGCCGGTATCCCGTGTCCTGAAGGTTTTATCGCCAACCGGTTTGAAGCCGCCAAATCCCACGCCATGAAACCGCCCTATGTGGCTAAACCCAATGCGCAGGGCTCTTCTGTGGGCGTGCACATCGTTCTGGAAGGGGCCAATAGTCCACCGTCTGAATTGGGGTCACCCGATTGGGGTATGGGCGATGAGGTTTTGATCGAACGCTATATTCCGGGCCGTGAGCTGACGGTGGCTGTGATGGAGGACAAGGCGTTGGCCGTGACCGAAATTATCGCCAACACAAAGTTTTATGATTACGAGGCGAAATATTCTGCAGGCGGTTCGACTCATATTTTACCCGCACCTGTATCTGATGAGATCACTGAAAAGGCCAAGGAATTGGCCCTGAAAGCGCACCAGGCCTTGGGATGCAAGGGGATGACGCGCTCTGATTTTCGCTATGACGAATCAGCTGAACCACAATTATGGTTACTAGAAATTAACACCCAGCCGGGCATGACATCTACCTCATTGGCGCCAGAACAGGCGCAGTACTGCGGGATCGCGTTTCATGATCTCGTGGATTGGATGGCGGAGAATGCGTCGTGTCTAAGGTAAGACGTGCCGGGTCGAAAAAGACGACCCGTCGCAAGTCAAACCATCGGTCCGCCGCGGTGTCTGCACCGCGGCGTTTGCGTAACTGGGCTCAGGCCCAAGTCAGAAGTGCGCGTTACCGTATGGCGAATGCCGCTCGTTTGGGCGCGATGGCGGCTGCCGGTTTGTTTTTTCTGGTTATTGGCGGTTTGGCCCTGTTCGGGCAATTGGATGATGTCGCCGACATGGTCGCCGACAAGGTCGAGACACGTCTGGCCGGAATGGGCTTTGCCGTTGATGCCGTTGATGTCACCGGGGCACAGGGTGAAATCGCTCACCAAATTGCCCAGGCGACCGAAGTTTATAGCGGCCAGTCCATTTTTTCCGTTGATCCTGAAGCTGTCAGACAGCGCGTTGAGGCTCTCCCCTTGGTGAGAACCGCAAGAGTGGCCCGGCTTTGGCCCAACCGGATCGCTGTTGTTGTTGAGACGCGTGAAGCCTATGCCCTTTGGCAAATGGACGGGGCGTTGAATGTGATTGATCGCGATGGCGTTGTTATGGCCCATGCTGATGTGATGGACCCGCCGCAATTGCCGCTTGTTGTCGCCGAGGGGGCCAATGCATCCGTCGTTGAGATCGTTGAGGCTTTGGAACGAAACCCGATGATCCAGGACTGGGTTGTCGGTGCGATCCGGGTCGGAGACCGGCGTTGGAATTTGCGGTTGCATAGCGGAGCTGATGTCAAATTGCCCGAAGGCGATGTTCAGGCGTCAATCGCAATCCTGGCGGCTTTGCATGCCGAACGGGGTGTTCTGCGTTTGACGGCAGAGAGTTTTGATTTGCGCGGCGACGGGGATTTGGTCCTGCGCTCGCGTCCAGAAGGTGTTATGGCGGAGCGTGACGCATGAGTATGTTTGATTTCATGCAGCCGCGTCAGGACCAGGTGAGCAAGTCCAACGCCAATCAGGGTATCTGCGCAGCGCTGGATGTGGGTTCATCCAAGATCGCCTGTTTTATCGCCAAGACAGACCAGACCATTTCAGGGCCCAGGCCGCGTGTTATCGGTGTCGGGCATCAGTCCAGCCGGGGCATGAAGGGCGGGGCTGTC
>Ga0316207_10000697_pt1 | contig 49296 bp, 63 predicted proteins | sample 6weekpyrite_MG_FD_204943 | JGI IMG/M metagenome (GOLD analysis project Ga0316207, IMG submission 204943) | Microbial mat bacterial communities from mineral coupon in-situ incubated in ocean water Damariscotta River, Maine, United States -... | ecosystem: Environmental > Aquatic > Marine >... | reverse complement strand
CCGTGCTTGCGACCGAATTGATCACGGTTTTTCCGTTTAGCAAGGCGCTGTCAGCCGCTTTGGCACCCGAATTTAGCTTCGTTGCCGCCAGATCATAAGCACTCTTCACTGCAGCCGCCGATGCAGGTGCAGAAATATCCGTGCTTGCGACCGAATTGATCACGGTTTTTCCGTTTAGCAAGGCGCTGTCAGCCGCTTTGGCACCCACCGCTAAAAACTCTAGGGTATCAACACCGGCGGCATAATCGATCACACCGTCGACGATCCTGTGGATAAGCACCCATCCCGCACCGTTCCAGTACCTTGTCTCTGACCAGAGTGCGGCGCTGTTGAACTGTGTCACCTCGTCTTGAGCGATTTTTCCGCCTGCAGGCGCTGAGTCTGCCGTTACATCACTCCATACGACAACGGCAACAGGGATATAATACCCCCGTGATCCACGCACCCCTTGAGTTCCCGTAGGACCTTGTATCCCTGCCGGTCCGGTCGGTCCGGTAAGTCCTTGCGGTCCGGTCGGTCCCATGTTTCCCGTCGGTCCGGCAGCACCTTGGTTTCCGGTAACGCCTTGCAAACCTTGCAAACCTTGCGGTCCTGCTGGTCCTTGCGGTCCTTGTATCCCTTCCGGTCCGGGAAGCCCCGTATCTCCTTTTCCAAAGACTATGCCCGCCGACCAGTCTCCTGCGGTATCAGAGTTCTTGATGTAGAGGTTTCCTGCAGAGGTATCAAGGTATGAGAATGGGATAAGCGCCGTGTCATACACCGCCCTTCCTGCAAGCGTACCCGTCGCCGATACGGTAAACGAGCTACCGTCTGCACCTTTTGGGCCTTGTACCCCTTGGATGCCCTGTACCCCCTGTGGACCGGTCAAACCCTGATCACCTCTTGTGCCCTGCAAGCCTTGCGGTCCGGTAGCGCCCGTTGCCCCTTGAGGACCCGCTATTCCCTGCGGGCCGATAGGAGGGTTATACGTCACCATCTGCTCATAAAGATACTGGGCTTGCGCCGCCGCCGTCTGGGCAAGACCGCTATTGGTCTCCGTGTTGTTGGCCAGATCTATTGAGCGAAGGATAACGCTGTTAGCAGGGCCGAGTGCCAAGTCGTTTCCTACAAGGTCGATGTTAAAATAGTGCGGGCTTATCGCGCTCTCCGCCGCCGTTACCGCTGTGTGTTTGGCTACGATATCGGAGTAGTTCGCGAGGGCTTCTCTGACTTCATCTATAAACTTTGGCATCTACATCATCTCCAGTTCACTACAGGTGTATGATGAACCGAGCATATCCTGTATCCTTTGATCCACGCTTGCCATAAACAGGTCCGTATTAAACCCGTCTTGATAATCCTCAAATGTCTTGATAAAACTGGCGTACTGCGTAACAAGGACCGTACTGATGCTTGCCCAGTAATCCTCAAGTATAGAAATAAAGGAGCATATATCTATGTCAATGACCTGTATACCGTTTAGCAGGGTATACAGGTCAACATTTCCCGCACCGTTGAGTACCTCAAACTCTACATTTGGGAGTTCGGATGCCGCGTCAAAACCCATCTCGTAATAACAGGAGATCTGTGATATCTCTGTAATATAAAAGTCAGAAGAGAAGTTTCCGATGTTATCCGTGGTGAGCGTAAACGTAGAAGGGATCTCCATATCAATATCAAAGGTGTCAAGCTCCACCCCGTATCTGTTCTTCAAGGTAAAGACGATATCTCTTAAGGCGTAGTCCACCCCTGTCAATGTCTTTATATTTCCCGATACCGATCGTATTGAGCCCGTATCGATGATAGAGATAAACTCCGTGATATCAACATCAAAGGCTCCACTGCTTATCTCTAGTTGCGCCGGCGCAATTTCAGGATTACTTAAAAGCGTAAGTTCATAATAACAGTACACATCCGAGTCCAATGTCTCATACAAGGAGATCGAAAATGAACCGTTGACGTCAGTGGTGACCTCTTTTTTAAAATACACAAGTGTATCTTTCTCAAAGGTATCATACGCAACGCCGTATCTGTCTTTAAGGGTGAACAATAGTACCGAGTCTGCATAAGCACTCCCGTCGGGAAGCGTTATCGTACCTGTTACGTTTCTCATGCTCGTATAATAAAATATAGCTCTTTTATATTATAGGGCTGTAAATCGGGGGCGGGCTGCTTTAGGGAACCGGACGTCCTAACGGACAATTACTCTTATGCACACCTAGAGTCCAGTTTTTTCAAGGCGATATCCTCAGCCTTTTGAGCCTGTCGCTTCTTGTATCGCTGTACCGTCTTTGTCGATACTCCTGCCTTGGCGGCTATGGAGGTGTTGCTTATCTTTGAACCTCGAAGGCCAAGGATCTTAATCGCCTCTTCTATCTTCAGTTCCGTCTTGATCATCACCTTCTCTCGACTCAGCTCTGCGGACTTGGACTGCTTCTCAGGCAGGGTCATCCCATCCTTGAGATACTTTGCGTAGGCCCCTCTGTTTTTGCCTTGGTTGTTTCCGAAATTGTGCCGGTTCTCTATGCAGAAGGTGTAGATTGATCTTACGATATGTTTTGTTTTAATGGGCTCATCAAAGCTCTCATTGATGGCGTCTGCCTCGCTTCTTAGCCACGTAAGAAAGCCGTCTTCATCCACTTGGTTGACCATCTTGTAAGCGGGCCGTCTGAGAGACTCAAAGAGGGAGATGTGCCGGCTTCCTATAGGATCGGTGAGCTCTGCTTTGAGGGGCGTATTTATCTTTGGAAGATAGGATTGAAGGTCAGCAAGGGTGTAGGAGCTGTCGATGATGATAGGCTCAAAGAGCGTGGTGTTGTAGAAGTTTTTGGTAAAGGTGTTTGTGTAGGCCACGTCGCCCTTGAGCATGGAGCGCATCTGCATAAGGATGGACTTGGCCCATGCGTAAGGCTTGTACTGCTCTTTGTCTACGGGAGACTCCAGAAGATAGACAAGGTGGCATTTTCTATCAAACTTGTTGAAGGTCTGGATGCTGGGCTGGGGAAGCCCGAGCTCATCCCACAAGAAGGCATCCTCCGCATCGTCGATATCAAAACACAGCGCATTGATAACACGCTTGTTATTGATACGAAACTGGGACACGGCAGGGTTGTTCTTGATGGATGATTTATAGTCTTGGGTCCAGTCGTGCGTCTTGATCTGATCAAAACGCGGAAGTACCCTGTATAGCTTGTCCGTCGCCGTCACCTCATAGCGGCGGCCTTTCATCAAGCGGCATGCGGTTATGCATGAAAAATGGTAGGTTCATCTCTTTAGGCTATGTTAAATTTTTTAAAGGGGTCTGTTAAAAGAAAGTTTCCGAACCACGCCAATAGTCGAAAAGCTTTCTGATATCCTTTGATCAGCCTCCCGAAGGAAGGGCCGATCTCAACTATTGGCGTGGCCGATCAAAAGATATGAACGTATTATAAACTTTTTTATGCTCATCTGTCAAGTTAAATTTACGCGGGCGTAAAAAAACCCCGCTTAAAACACGTTCTCGTAAGCCTTTTGTGCCTTTTTGATTCGTGCATCTTCTTTGGCGACCCTATCTTTCTCAAGCCCCAAAACGTCTTTTTGGTACTTGTTTGTCAGGTAGGTCTGATAAACACCGGCGATGCCCTGCGTTACCGCGCCGATCCCTTGGAGGGTACTCCCGATGTTCTTCGATGAGAAGAGGTCGCCGTAATCCGTCTTGGCAGGAGGCTTCACGCTATCATTGACGACATTCGTCTTCACCGCACCGGCGTCCAAGACGGCGTTTGCATCCGAAAAGATATCTTTTGTGTTATGTATCGGATCGACTCCCGATTCAAGGACATACTTCCATTCCCCGTTTACCATCTTTAATCCCATTATAATACTCCGTATTGTTTTAAGTAGTTACTGCTTCCGGCCATCGTGGCATCCTCTCTGCCCGAACTCATCCTGTCAAGATCGCGTATGCGTCTGTTCGCCATGGCATGCATCTTGACGCTGGGATCATAAATATCCGTTACCGTATGAAACAGAGATCCCGCCCCGCCGTTATACAGTTCGCCCCCTGCCATCGCCTCGTACCACACCGTATGGTCCGTGTAGAGTCTGAACCATTGGTCCGTGAGTGCGCGACCTTTTTTTAAGAACTCTGCGGCTTTTCTCCGGTACGCGTCTAGCATGCTCTTGTAGTTTTGCCTCGCTTCTAGAATAGACTCTATGCCGGTATAGGTCTGATGCGCGCCGTATCCTGCGTTTGCGATGTTGATAGCACCCTCAAACGCCTTAAACCCCTCGACCGCCATATCTGTCTCAGAAAGCAGGGTCATCACCTCATAAGAGGCATACAGGGCGGCGGCGACCTGTATGCTCATCTGGATCTCTGCCGCATACTCTTCGATGTAGTCTGATCCGAACACGCCGGTCTCGACCGCTGCGACCAGATCGATGGTCTCAGATAGGATGGAGCTCTTGTTATACTGCTGATCGAGCATGATGATCCCCGAAGCGATCAGGGCCGGATTAGCCGTAAAGGCACCCGCGATAACAGCCAAAACACCGATGGCGGCATTGGCAAGGGAGAGGAGGCCGTCTCTAAACATTGTCCAGTCTCCCTCAAGCGCACCCCGTGCGATGTCTAAAATATCGGAGCTTACCCCGCGCCTTAGATTTCCCGCAAAGTTCCCTATCGCTTCAAAACCGCCCCCCAGCTTTTCGCCTAATCTCTCAAGACCGGTCTCCACCAGCATACCAAGGGGGTTGATGATCCACGATATCTCGTCCAAGTGCTCTTGCACGTAGTCTAATGAGTCATCGGCAAAGTCCTTAAAATCACTAAAGGCATCATCGAAAGCGTGGCCCACATTGTCGACCGCATCGCTTATGGAGTGGCCTATATCCTCAGCGACATCGGCAACATCGTCCACCGCGTCTTTGATACTGTCGACTATTCCGCCCACTTTTCAACCCCTCTTTTAAGGTCATCGCCAAATCCGATAAACTCATACACTCCCTTCTCCTTGGTGGGCCTGATATACCTGTCAAACGTGCTCGTATCCTCGCTTTTGATATAGATCTTCCCTTTCATCTTTGAGAAGGTGTTTAAAAAGAAGAACAGAGAGCTCGGCTTTCTTCTGACGCTCTCATCCAGCCAGTAGTAACTCAGGCTCCATCCAAAAGGGCGAATAAGCGCCATAAAGATACCGACGATCTTCCCCTGCGATCGCATCACCCGCGTGATCCCATTTTTTTGGTGTTTGTGGACCTTCTTTTTAAGCTCTGTGTCTTTGACGATGGGGTAGAGTATCGCTACAACATCCTTCACATCGTCTCTGCTTATGGGTTCAACATGAAACACGACAGGCTCCGTAAAAGTTACCAAGCCCCGCCGCACTGACAAGGACCTCTTTCCCTTCAAGCGCCTCATCTTCAAGCGCCATACACAGCTCAACACAGGCGCTCACGCCTTGCGAATGTCCGATCAGGCTCTTGTACTCCACCCGAAGCTTGTTTTTGCCGTAGATCTCGTCTATGGCGCCTGATTCTGCCTTGGTGTTGTTTTCAGTTCCCGTACCGTGCATCTTGACGGCATCGATGCCGCCTTGCATCTTCATCGCTTTCTTGTACCCTTGAACAGAGAAGCAGAAGGCGCTGGAGTCCTTATGCCACGCCCAGTTCACTTCGGATATGCAGTGTTCGCTCTTGCGTTTGGAAAGTCTTAATATCACTAAGCCGTCCGAGCAGGTGATGGGTATGTTCTGCTGTTCAAAGAGCAGTATCTCTGCGGGTTCGACCCACTCCTCCCCGTAGATGATCACATCATCATACCCGCGCTCAAGAAGTGACTTTGCCTCATAGATGGCGTACATGCCCGAGGCGCATGCGTTTGCGTTGATGCTCAAGAAGTCCACCTCGATCTTTTTGGCGATGCGCGATGCAAGCAGACCGCTTTGTGCCATAACGGGATATTTTCCGCGCTCGTTGACCCCGTAGTCCTTTCGCATGCTGTGATGCTCTAAAGCCCCGCCTATATACAGCAGGGCGGTTCGTCCCTCATGCTTAAAGCGCTCCAGCTCTTTTGCGTAGAGCCGGTCGAAGACAGAGGCCATCCCCTGCTCTCTGCTGTGCTTGGTCTCAGAGATGATCATATGCTCATCGTTTTTTAGGTCTGAAGCCTTGTAGAAGTACTCGTGAAGGTAGATCTTGCCGGCTTCGTAGGCATCAATGCGGTTGATGATATCTGCCATTGTCAAGGTTGCATACTCTATGGACTGGATATACTCCAGCGTGAAGATACCGTAGGCTTCATCCAGCTCCATCCAAAACATCGCGTAAGAGAAGCTGTCCATATCCGAATCAAGAAGGTAATCCTCTGCACTCAGCGCCTTTGCCTCTCTGGATAGAAGTGCCTGATTTATGCGATCAAGGGTACTCATCTTACACCACCGTTGTCGGTATCGCAGTAGGCACGATTGAATAGTTACTTATATAGCTGGCCCCCGTTACGGGGATACTGTCGATGCTTGTCTTGATATCCAAAAGGTGTGTCTCCGTCAAGGTGTAGGCGTCATCCGTTGCCATCACCTGACCCCACCCTACCTTGAAGTCTGCTTTTTTTAAGATCATATTGTCCTTGTTGGCCTGAAGGGTGATCTCCTTTCTGGCCTCCTCGAAACGGGCATTTTCATAGGTGGCCAGCGCCGTCTGGTTTTTGACGGTGATGCTGGCTTTGATATCATTTTGACGCAGCTTCTCTGTCGTCTGCTGAAGCACTGCGATGGCGACCTGCTCAGTAACGAGTCCGGTCTCGGCATTTTTCTTCGCAACGTCTGCGGCAGTAAGAAGCACCTGCTCTGCGATCAAAAGACTCTCATTTGCTTTCTTGGATGTCTCTGCCGCAGAGTAGAGTACCTGCTGGTCGACAAGAAGTTTTTCGGCATTGATCTTTGCCCTCTGGGCATCGGCAAGCAGCGCTTCGGAACTCTTCTTCTTGGTCTCCGCATCCATGAGCAGCATACTCTTTGACATCTCTATAATGTCACGCATGATGCCCATGGTCAACGTCGTCTCATGGTTGGCATAGATCTTCATCTTCTCGTCATCGTCGATACTGTAATCTTGCATCTGGGTAAGTATCGCCTCTCGCGATCCCTGTACCAGAGCGTTCGTGTTTACGCGGGCTGAAATTTCATCTATGTTGCTAAGCAGACTGGTGAGGGGTTCGGTTGTTGCCATGTTTAAATCCTATTATAAGTGGTCTTGAGTCTTCCGCCGTTTCGATGTTTTCTTCTGCGTCGCTTCTCATCTTCCAAAGCTATGGTGTACAGATCAAGAAAGTCTTTTGATTTGGACCGGCTATCTTTGGAGGTGGGTACCTGATGGCACAGATGCACGGCGTAATAGATAAGCGCCAGCTTTGCCGTCTGCCGGACATGCACCACATCCTTCTCTCTTTGCACGGGAGTAAAATAGTTATAGCTTAACCTTATATCCGTACCGCTGAATGCGGGGGCGGGGTACAGGGTTAAACTGTCGTCGGTGAAGACGACATACCTTTTGTCTTTTTCAAGGATCTCTTCGTGATCGTCCATCCAGTCAAAACTCTTGATCTCATACCTTCCATCCTCGCCTTTTACCGAGATAGACGATATGAAGTCCAAAGGAAGGGAATAATCGCTTATGCCAGATATGCTTGCTATGGAGATGCGCTTTTTATGCTCTAGGAGTTCACCGCTTACGACACGGATGGCCTCGTTGATGGCGTCGATGATCTCACCGTTTTGCCATTTTTTTTTAGCCTCGTCCTTGAGTTTGGCGCGTATGGGAAGCAGAAGGTCATAAACGATCATATCAGCTGTTCTTCTCTTTGATGTACTTCATAAGGTCTGATAAGAGCGTCTTCGTCGTCTTGTTTCCGGCCTTGATCGGGGTCAGTTTAATGATCGCGCTCAGGGACTCTCTGAAGAGGTCGTTCTCTTTTTCAAGTACGCTATTGCTACGGTTGCTGGCTTCAAGGTCTAAGCTCTGCTTGGCGTTAAGCGCAGACATCTCTTCAATGGTGCTCTCAAGATCTGCATTGATCTTCTTGGCCTCGACCAGCCTGCCAAAGAGGGAGTGGCACTCATCTTGACATGCCTGAAGCAGGCTCGTATCGGATTCAGACGTCGCATTGTCACCCTCTACCGGAACAAAACTAGGACGTTTGCACATAAGGATAGACTCGCTTGCACTGACGGTTACGGTATCATTGGACTCAAGCATAGGACGCTCACGCCCCTTGATACCCCACATTCGCTGAGTTGCTTCACCGACATAGCGGATGCGTCTTAGGTTGGGTTCATGATGCGCCATGCTAGTGCTCTGTTTCCTGAGAAGAGGGAAATATAAACTCAACAGCCACCAAAACGCGCCCCGTCGTCGCACTTGCCGCCGTCACGGTAGCGTAAATACCGCGCTCGTTCTCCACTACTTCATGCACGTACTCAGAGCTTTTCCCGCCCACCGGCTTAACGTCTACCGCGTTCATGAGCAGCGTCTTGTTTCCCGTGTGACCGACCGAGATCGTTGCGCCCACAGAATCAAAGGCCGCTGTCGTCGTGACGCCCACCTTAACATAAGCGCCCTCGGGCGCCTTTGCGATAAGCTGTTCAACGCCCACCTTGGACACATCGATAACCCCAAACACATAACCTGTTTTTTTATGGATAATTTGTTTCATGCCTGACCCCTTACAGTTTTGTTGAAGCTACGAGCATCGTGCCGTAGTCTTTGTTGTGGTATTTGCTCTTTTGCTCCAGCGCCGTCTTACCGTAGTAGCGCGCTTTTTCAAAGGCGTAACCGCGAGAGATGGCGATCTTCATCTTTCGGTTGAAGTCATACCCCTCTTCGTGATACTCGAAACCCGTATCCATAGGCAAGAACGAAGAACCCGCACCCAGCATCAGGTTAAGTTCCGTCTCGATACCGCCCACACCTGCGTACTGATCGAATCCTGTCGCATAATCTTCAAACCCTGCCGTTGCCGACGTCAAGATACCCGCTTCCGTAGCATCCCAGCTGTTCCACTCAAGGAACAAGATACCGTCTGTGATGTGACCCATCTGACCCGAAAAGATAGGGTTTGAATCACCTCTGTTGTTCGCGCTCTCCTGCTTGGATACCCACTCAGGATCGTCTTTTAGCTGTTCCGCCGCATAGGGGCCAAGGATCATAAGGCGAAACTCCTCTTTGATCGGGATTCCCTCGATGTTCTTATGTTTAACCACAAAAGGACGAAGTTTCGGGTGGATGGCGTTGTTTCCGTCAAACCCCTGCTTGGAACGTTTAAGCGCGTGTCTTGCCGCACCCAGCGTAAAGACGTCGCCTGCCGTCATCGCCGTCGTGTCATTTTGGGCATGCACCGGTGTCGCGCCGGCCTTACATGCGACGATGTTAGAGCAGTTCTGCGTCAACTTGGCGGTGATGATCTTTTCTGAACGGTGGCCCGCCCACATCTTCAGATCTTCTTGGGCACTCTCGCGAAAAGAGTCCACATGCTTCTTCTCGCGAAGCGTCTTGTTCTGCGACTGCAGCGAGTTTCCGAACTCATCATACTCTACGGGCTGGTAGAGGTACTTCTGATTGTCGGTGTTCTCATCGAAGTCGGCATTTCCCTTGACCCCTGTTCCTTCAAGTTCGACACGAAGGCCCATCTGAGCCGTTGCCGTCGATCCGTCAAAATCGGACGATGTTCGGATAATGGACCACGGCCCTTTTCCCATCATCGGGTTAAAGAAGTTTGACTCCGTAGCCGCTACGGTGATCTCTCTTCCATACTTTTTTTTCTGATCCGGATCGTTTTCTAACCAAGCCGTGATGTTTGCCATAATTTTTCCTTTTTAACGTAGTCCGATGGATTTAAAATAATCCCCATCGGTCACCTCTTTTAACGCCTTGGACTGTTTAAGAGCGAACTCTTTAACCCTCTTCTGGCGCGACTCGTCGTTCATGATCTCCTGAGCATCTTTCAATGTCTCAAAGTCACGTTCTGCTTTCCATATCTCTTCGTCGCTGTCGCTTTTTTCTGTAAGTATCATTATCTAAGTCCTATGCTCTTAAGGTATTCCCTATCGTCTCCCCCTTCAAGTGGATTATCACTTGAAGCGTGATTTGTCCCTTCAAAGTCAGGAGGAAACTCCTCCTCTTTTTTCGCAGGTTGGGCATCTTTGTTCATGAGGTCATAGATGAACTTGATGCGCTCCACTGGGTTCTCTATCTCCTTCATCTCATTCTTCTGACGCGGACTCATATCTTCGTTATGAAAACTCAGTATCGCCTCTTTATCTGCCTTGGGGTTATCCGCCAAGAAGGAGGAAAAGGCATCATTTCCTGCCTTGTTGCTTCGCTGATCTTCTACGGCAGATCGCTTGGCTTCAAGGCCGGCCTCGTTCTCCTTCAGCTTGGCCTCGATGAACTCGCGCTTCTTAGCAGAGACCAGATCAAAAAACTTTCTCGGGTCTTCATCAAATCTAAGCTCCATCTCTTCGGGAGTGAGAAGGGTCGACATCTCTTTGGCAAACTCGCCGTCTAGGCTATCTGCTAAAGAAGCGTGCTGACTCTCTGCCAGCTCAAGCTCCGCCTCAGACTTCGCCAGCTCTCTCATCTCATCTTCTTGAGAGTAGGCCCCCTCCGGCGGAGTATTCTCTTGGGGAGGGTTCTGCGGATCGGGAGGGTTTCCCCCTTCAGGCGGATTCAAAAGTTCGTTAATGTCCATAAGGTCTCCTCTAAGGTTCTTCTGTTTTCTCGGATTACCGATTGATAAGGAAAATTTTGACAAAAGAAAGATTTATAAAATAGGGTGGTAAATCGGGGGCGCTACTGTTTTTTTAGTTTTTCGGCCTCAAGCTGAAGGTTTATCTTGTTCTGTTTCATGATGCGGGAGAACTTGTATTTCCCGATCTTCATCTGCGTGTTGACATTTTTCCACGAGGGGATTTCTCCCCTGCCCAGACAGGCGCTTATCGCATCGATAACATTCTGTTTCTCCGTAGGCATTCCTAAATATTCTCGCATCCTCTCTTCGAGATGGGAACTTAATTTCTTATCTCCCGCGATGATCTTCGTCTGTTCGACGACGCTCTCTAAGATAGTCATGTTCGGAGCTGAGACCTTCACCACTCATCCTTGAGGGTGCATGATAAGATCAATCTGCATAAAGGTCTCCACCCATCTTGAGAACGATATGCCGGCAATACGGGACCTTCTTTGTATCTCTTCGATAAGCTCCGGAGAGAAGGTGAGGCTGCGAACGGGTATCCTCGGGTCTTTGGTCAACTTCTCTTTTCTGAAACTCTCTCCCTTACGCCTTCCCATCTGATATCTCCTTGTGTTTGTTTTGTTTGGATGCCTCTTTGCTCTTTTGTATCATCTCCAAGAGCTCATCGTCTGATTTTGAAGCGATCACCTCCGTGGTGATGCTGTCGCCGTTTAGGTTCTGGATGATGATGTCGGGGTTCTTTCCGTGTTTGATCTCATACACGTCTTTAAGCATCGTTATGTAGGTTCTAATGGTACCTATGTTCGTCGATGTGTCGGCAAATTTCTTCGCCATCTCGAGGGCACGACCCATCTCGCTCTGCATCAAGGTCGCATCAAGGCTCTTAAAGACAAGCTGTTTTGCCACCATGTCGGAGTATTCGCTACCGGTGTCGACAAGACCGGTTTCAGGACTTGGATCTATCGTGTCCAAAAGCCCAAGGTTCGACGCTTTTCTCACGGCCTCCATCGCCGTATCTTCAAGCATGGTATCGATCTGTTTTCCGACTTTCTTGAACTTGTTCTTCTGCCACGCCTCTTTGCTGGACCAGTCCTCTATGGTCTTTTTAGGGACACCCAGATGCTTTAGCTTCTCCCACACCTCTTTTACCGACTCATTATGGGTCTCATAATATGCCCTGATAGCATTTTTTACACTGGGATCATGCGCCATATTTAGCTCCTTCGTCTAGATGTTCCACGACTTCTTCTTTCTCTTCTTGCTCGGTTTTTTTACGCCGGCGTAATGATCAGAAGAGTTCACCTTCTTTGCCACGCATTCAGGCTGTGAGAAGGGTGTTGACGCCGCATCGATCACGTTATCCGTATTGTGTTTTTTGGAGGGGTCGAATGCCTTGGCCTCTTTGAGGAACTGATCCATTCCCCTGCCGTTGCTTCTGAGTTTAATCTGAATGAGGTTGGTGTAAGGCTTCATCTCCATGATCTTCTGATTCTTGGATACCTTGTTGTCAACCTTAAATACGATGATCTCATTTTTTATCAGGTCTTCACCCTTGGATCTGAGCTGGGCGTTTCGCATCGCTATGCGCCGCTCAAGGACACGATGGGCTACAATCCCGCCCCCCATGTTCTCGATCAAAAGCGGGGCACTCGGGTAGGATCTCATCCAATATATCATCTTGTCGGCAAAGTCATGAACCTCCCATTTACCGTGCTCTACGTCCATGATGACAATGTTCTCTATCTCCTCTTCGTTGATACTCCATCCCTCGACGACGATAGCCCTGTCATCGGCTCTTTCACTCTCGGATACGGCAGGGTCAACACAGATATAGAGGTTCTGTTCGGGAATATCGAAGTCGCCTATAAAGGGGAAGTTCTCTTCTACCCAGTAGCCCGCGTTCTTTATCTCGGGATCTTGCTGCATCTGTATGTCGAACTGCTCTTGCATCTCCCGCTTGAGTATCATTAGCTCATCATAATTATGGCGAAGCATGAACAGGGGCTCCATCTCCTTTCTCTCGTAGCGGAAGCTCCCGTATTCGTATACGATGGCCTCCTCGTTGAGTGCTGGAAGGGTGATGTGAAGCCACTGATCCCCCTCATCCTCGAGAAGTCTGCCCACAAGGTCTTTCTGGTTAAGTCTCTGCATGATAATCACGATCGCGGCATCTTTCTCGCGGCGCGAGAGTATGGAGTTTTTATAAAAGAGGTAAGCCTCCTCCAGCGCCGAATTAGAGTAGGCGTCCAAGGCTTTAAGGATATCATCGATCAGTATAATGTTGGCGTGAATACCCGTGATGGCGGCGCCGGTGGATGTGGCAAAAAAACGCGCACCCTTCTTAAGCTTCCAGTCATGCTTCTGGTTCGCCGCAGGGTTGATGGCTGTATCGGGAAAAAGGTTCTTATAGGCGGGGTGCTGTACGATGTCTCGGGTCTCGACACTCGTCGCCGTGGATAGGTCTCCCCCGTAGGTCGTATAGATAAACTTGAGCCTGGGGTTCTTTCCCATGCACCAGCTGGAGAAGCATCGGACCACCTGTTCCGTCTTTCCGTAGGATGGGGCCACAGAGATAAGGACCTTTTTCAATCTTCCGGCATACACGGATTCGAGTACCTGAGCAATGAGGTCCTGATGCCAGTTGCGTATCAGCTCTTTTTCATAGATGTACTTAAAGACGTAGATCATGTACAGCATGTAGTTCCGTCTTGCCATCTCCCTCTCGGCCAGTGCGGCCTCCAAACTCTGCTCGACACTCATATCAAAGAAGCCTCATAAGGACCTATCTCATCCGAACCAAAAGGGATCTCTTCATGCTCTATATAGGGCGCCTCATAAGGCTCGGGTGTAAACCCTGCGGCGGCGGCGTCTTCTCTCTCCTGCTTTCCGTACTGCCGGACGAACTTAAGCTCAAGCGGGTTAAAATTAACCTCTTTGGCGAAGTGGACCCCGTTTTGTTTGTTCTTGCTCTGGATGAAGGTCCTTGTAAGCAGCATGTTCCCCTCTTTGTCTTTTTGGGTCTTGAGATACCAGATGATACTGGCCTCATGCGCGCCCTTCTTTGACCCCATAGGCTGGATAACTGCGGACTTGGAGTCGTCCTTTCCCTGCTGGCATATGTAGATGATGGTGATGTCAAGCCGGTGGCACAGCTTGGCAAGACGGGAGAACTTGTCACTCTCCACCTGTTCTACCGTTCCGCTGTTGGAGTCGTTGGTGACACGCATCTGAGAGTCTATAAGAACAAACCGGCACCCTTTTCGGTGCATCTTCTTGACCTTGTATTCGATGTCGATGATGTCATATCCCGTGTCCACGACATGCATGTTGGGATTTTGGTATCCCATCTTGTGTTTCATAAGCTCCGTCTCCACAAAGGCGCGGGTCGTAAACTCAAAACAGAAAAAAAGAACAGGACGGCTCTGGGATATGTAGGCCAGTATCTGAAGGGCGAGCATGGTTTTCCCCGCTTCAGGATCTCCCATAAGCAGGATGAGCTGGCCCATCTTGATCCCGTGCGTCACCTCGTTGGTGAGCACATTTTTATTGCGAAGGGCTTCGTTGACAAAACTGACGCCGAGATCATAGATCGGTCGTGGGGGCTCATTAAGAAACCTCTCCTTCAGCTCATCAAAGGTCATGATTCCGTCGTCCGAGGTGAACGACACCTTCTCCACCTCCTGCTCTATCATACTGATCACATGGCTGGACTCTTTGCTCTGTAAGCCCTCTTGTATCTTGATGCTAAGAAGGTATAGATTTCTTTTGTTTCGCATCTCCACAAGTTCATAAACCAAGTCGGTGATGTTCGGCGTGGGCATTGTCGCAAGCAAAACCGTGACCGAGCTTTCATTTTTTCCGGTTTTTTTCAGGCTCGAAGCGATAAGGCTGGCCTCGATGGGCTTTTGCAACCGCTCTAATGCCATCATCATCGCGTACACGTCTCTGTTGCTTTCGGTGTAGAACGCCTCTTGCATAAGCAGCGGCTCAATATCGGCAAACTGTTCAGGAAAAGAGATAAGCGACGACAATATCGTGTTCTCAAGGGATACGGAACTTAGCTGTTCAAGCACGGTGAACCTCCTTCCACAAAGGGTGGACAATATGTTCAAAATTATTATCGATGCTCAGGTGCATCGCCTCTTCCATCCCCCCCAGTCTTTTTATGATCTCTATTTCCGCCGGCGTAAAAAAATCCTCGCCTTCATTCTGGCCGAACTTAGAGGGGTCCTCTAAGATCACGGCGCGATTGGTCGCATCAAACCCGCCTATCTGGTTCTTGACCTGACCTATTTTTGTGATAAAACGGATAAAAGGGATCTCTTTTTGCCCGCTCCCAGCCCCTTCATTCTGGCAAAATTTTTCTGAGCCGGTAACGGTGGTGGTTATCTCCTGCTCTTTCCATCGGTTCTTGCCCATGAAGGTTTTGGGTAGCTTGATATACTTCAGATCTTTCCCATGGTTCTCATGGGCATAAGCCTTTGTCGCCATGACAAGGTGGTCGATCTCTTTGTACAGCTTGAGCTGCATAAATTTATCAAAGGCGTCATTCTTCTCTTTCTTCTTGGGATAGTGCTTCCAAAATAGCCTAAAAGCCTCAACCTGTGAAAGAGGGTATTTTTTACCGTACATCTCCACCTTATCATTGTCACCCTCATCTTCGGGTGAGGTAGAGTTATTCTTTTTATTATTAATAAGGATAGCTTCGGACGTTTTGTCCTTTGGTTCGGACGTTTTGTCCTTTGGTTCGGACGTTTTGTCCTTTGGTTCGGACGTTTTGTCCTTTGGTTCGGACGTTTTGTCCTTTGGTTCGGACGTTTTGTCCTTTGGTTCGGACGTTTTGTCCGTACTTACGAGAAGGGACTCTATCTTGCGCTCCCGCGTTCGCTTTCCGCTGATCTTAAGTACAGATCCGCTCTCAAGCCTTGATAACAGTTTTCGAATGGATTCGGGGGTTTTGTTTAATAAATTAGAGAGGTACTCGTCGGTGGCGAAGCAGTACCCGTGCTTTCTGCTTAGGTATATGATGATAGAGGTGAGCATTCGTCCGTCGCCCGAGCTTACTTTGTCAATGACAAATCTTGGAACTGTGATATCCAATACGGACTACTTCTGAACGATGTTTTTTTTGGGAAACAGCCAGTCTAGTGATATCCCGTATTCAATACTCAAGGGTATGACCTTGTCGGATATATCTCTTCCGTGCTTGATCGCACTGGATAAAGAGGTAGGGGACATCTCCAGTAGCTCTGCTATATCTTTATCTTTTCTTATGTTTAAAACATACTTCAGCTTGCTTATTATCTCTTCTGTTTTTACATTGCACATATTTATCCCCAAAAAATAACATTTTTTTTAATTTTACAACATTTTATTGTGTTTAAACTTAAAACAACTTATATTTTTTGTGATTGTGTATGTTAATTTTTTGAATTTATATAATTAGAATATAAAAATTTTGAATTTTTTGTTATAATACTTCGATTATGTTGTATAATTTTTGTTATATTTTATATTGTATTGTATGATTTTGTGTTAACATCAATTGAATATACAAAATACTACCAAAGGGTAAGGGATAATAATGAAATTCAAACCAGAAGAAATATCTTGTATTTTAGAAGAGCTCATGGAACGTCTTGGTGTGAGATATGAGAAAGACTTAGCCAAAAAACTTGGCATTGCTCCTAACACCATAACCAATAGAAAAACATCGGGTGAACTCCCTTATAAAGAGATCGTAAAATTGTGCTACGATAGAGACTGGTCGCTTGATGAGATATTTCATTTATCAAATCAGAAGTCCGGAACAATCAAAATACTGAACAACGATAGGTCCAAAAATGATGCAAATCACAAACTGTACCCTTACTATACCCTAGATTCTATTTCAAAACTAGGCGATAAAGATACATCGGACGATGGAGCTCTGGTCCTTCCAAGATTGAAAAACGAGCCGGAAGACGATAATATCATTGCCGTAAAAATGCCTGACAAGTCCATGGAGATAAACCTAAAAGAGGGGTCTGTTCTTTTGATAAACAAAGGAGAAGATCGGATCATAGACGGTAAGATATACCTTATAAAGATACTTGGTGAGGTATATGCAAGAAGGCTGTTCAAGATCATAGACGACAATGATTCGATAAAGGTAAAATCCGATAACGTCATGTTCTCCGATCAAACCATAGCTAGAGATAACATTGAAATCATAGGGATCTTGCACAAGATGATCATGATAGAGAACATAGAATAAGTTGCGCCCGCGCAATAAATTCTATGGCTGCACCCAAAACCATCACCCGCCCCCTTCATTTGGAAAATTTTTTTTTCTGAAACTCTATGCCGGCAGGCTTATTTTTTTATAATTTTTTTTCAACTTCCTAAAATACATTTTTTTAGAGTGACCTCTGTTTTCTTAGGGTAAGATTTCACCAAAGGTCCGGCTGGGGATTGGCTCCCCCCTAAAAATGAAAACAGGTTTTAGTTTCGCATAAGGTAAAAATGTCTGAGATCGAAACAAAAACATCATAAAACCGTTATAAAACCGCTTAAGTTTCACCAAGCTTAAGCGCCAAAGCTTAAGCCCTCTTTGCTTTCTTTTGGGTTACTTAAATTATCCTGTTTTAAATCGTGTTTTTATATATTAACCCGATTTTTAAGTATCAACTAAGTTTATCCGCTCGCGAGACCTAGAACAAAATTTTAAGCTGTATCAAATCTTTTGTACGCTCACCAAAAAATCAGAAATTCCCGAAAACAAAAAAAAATCAGAACGACCCACCGATTCACCCTGAAAAAGTACCAAGGTCAAAAAAAATCTCTTTTTATCTTCGCTCGAAAAAAAAATTTCGGCTAAATGAGGGGCGAGGGCTGTGCGCGGGGGAGGCTTGGCGCGTTTTGTTGCGGTCTGGGTTCCATAGCTGGCCTGTGCGGTCTTTTGCCTGTGTTCTGCGTGGTTTTGCTTGCCTTTTCTCTTCTTGTTCTTCTGGCGCTCTCACTGCTTAAAAATCCCTATATATAGTAAGCCCCTTTTGAAATTGGAAAATTCTTTTCCTTTTTCCTTGTTTTTCTTCCATTATTTATATTACTTTAAGCTTATGTACCCTAAACTGTTCTTAGTTAAAAAGTTGTTGGGCTTTGTTTCGGCCCGCGCAAACTAAAAGGATTTAAAATGAAAAACACACTGGCTTTAGAATTTAAGAAGGTTGCCAAAAAACTTATGCCCAACCAATCTAGCTTGCAAGAGCTTGATGAGTCGATTGATGATGCTGGGCACATAGATGAGATTATGTTTCGCCACGGAGAATATATTGGAGGAATGGCTGACGTCATTCTGGTGCTTATCGATAGAAATATAAAAGTATAAAAACCCTTTAGCCTACCGCGCCTCGGTGCGACTGGCTAAGGTGTTTAGACGCCTTGAACGACGACAAAAAATTACTTTAATGGAGGATTGCCATGTGCGCTTTAGCTCAGCAAATCAAAGAGACCGTTCGTGAAACAAAAGAGGGTATTAACCCTGTAGTCTATGGAGGGAAAAAATGTTAAAGAAATTACAAGCAAAAAGATTAAGTGCTCTGCTGGTTGACGGCAAAATAAAAACAGAGGTTCTGGCCTTCAATCCCGAAAATATCGCCTATATTTATAACGCTGTCGGGTACGACGCCGTGGATGAACTGGAACTGGGCGAGCTTTATCCTAACGTTGAGAACGCTTTTCAAATCTGCCTAAAGATGCGCGATGGCGCCACTATAGTCTTATGGTGGAGAACGAACACGGCTTTTCTAATTGAACGCGGGATGCTTGCCGATAGGGCGAAAGCTTACGGCAAGGAAGCAGATGAATCCATCGAGGAAGAGGCCCTCGAGCTGGAGTTCGCCTATGCCGATGAAATCATAGATAAATTAGCGCCTGTCTGGATAGATCTATGAAAACTTATACCTTTACTTTTGGTTCTTCTCACATGAAGGACGGACAAAAAAAATGTGTTAAAGTGGATGCGAAGGACGAAGCTCAAGCACGGCGATTGATGATGGGGCATTACGGGACGGCGTGGTGTGCCTGTTATAAGGACGCCTCTGTTCTGGCGGATTACGACCTTGAGGTTATTAAAAAAATAACCCCTTTTTCACTGCTCAAGAGTTTTGTTTTAGAGTGCGGAATGACTTATAAGCAGATGGAGCTATTTGATAAGCTTGTCCATCTTGAGGGTGTCTCTTATGATGATATCCTCGGGGGTTGCGACGGTGATGTTTACTTCACTACGCTTTTCAACGTCACCATATCGAAGGCGAACTATCTCCAGCAGATGCAACGGGATTTCTTAAACGTAAAAGCCGAAGGAGCGCAATCATGACCTCTATGCAGATACTCTTTAGGAACGACCGAGTAGATTATGAAGTCCTCATCGAAGGCGACAGCACAAAGCGTTTCTTCCCCACAAGGGATGAGGCGGAGTTCTTTATCGCGTCGACCTACTTTGTGAGCGATGCGGTACGGTATGACGGCTATCGCGTCATCTATCATAACGATATGAGAACCGTGGCGCATGTTGTGCCGGCAGAGGCTAAAGAGCCGATGGAGGTATTATCATGATTTGCTGGGATACCGATACCACGAGCAATTTCTGGGAGTGCAATTGCATCCATTCTGCTACGCCGATGGATACGAGCCGATGTCCTCGTTGCGGTTGTGAGGAGGGTGATAGTCCTCAGTCCAACTTATGGGATGTTGTCGGCCAGTCCACTTTTTCCACTTGGGTAGTCATGCATTTAACAAGGGGGTGTGAGGCGTCGACGGCAGTGTTCGAATGTGAAAAAGATGCACGTAAGTATGCAGGTTTTTTAAAAGAAAAGATTGAACTTGGACTAGGGTATGAAATGGACGGAACGACAGACGACGATTCTATCTATGACCAAAATGGGAATGAGATAAAAATAATTGAAGCTTCACCGCTTCTATAAAGGACTTATCATGAAACGAAGAGCATATTTTATTCAAGAGACCGTAAAAACTGACGACGAGTATGTTGTCTGTATCGCACAGGAGAACACAAAGGGGTTCTATAGAACCGATTGGACGTGGGGGAACGACAAGGCTTTGGCGCAGGAGCTGTGTGATGATAAAAACGCCCAGCTTGGCCTGTCGGAGATGGACGTACAAAAGATTATAATTTCTACGATGTGGGCTACGGGCATAAAAGTGCAGGAGGCGCCTCATGGATAAGTTATTAAGAACCTGCTCACACTGTGGATGCGGGATGAACGAGGGTTATGTTTGGGGAGACGGCGAGGGCTACGCTTGTTCGGACAAGTGTCTTTATGTCGACGGCTACACCCCTGAGCACAAAGAAGAAGATTACGAGAACGACGTCATCTATTGGACGCAGTGGGAGGAGTAGCAGTCGACCCTCTATTCGGTCTCACCTCGGTGGGGCGGTATAGGGTGTTTTTAAACGGGCACCTGAACGACGACAATTCATTACGACAGGAGGAGATCATGGCACGAATGTTTCGAAGATTTGAAGCTAGAGTGTATCTTTTTTCTAAGAAGATATTGTAAGAAAACGGGAAGGGTGCGACAACACCCGACCCTGAACGACGACTTCATTACTGGAGTCTGTGAAATAATAACGTCTTGAAACTTAAAGCCACTTGTGGCATCACCATCGGGTGCTGGCACAAGGTGTTTTAAACGGGCACCTGAACGACGACACAAATTTACTTTACTGGAGGACATTATGTCTAACTTGATTTATGAGAGCGCCAAGGATACGGCGAAAAAGATACGAGTCGAGCTTAAAAAAGCTTTTCCTTTCACGAAGTTCAGCGTGACTTCATCCCGCTTTGCTGGAGGTGACGCCGTGGATGTTTCGTGGGACAACTACCCCACTTCACAGATGGTCGACGTGGTACTGAACAGATTCAAAAGCGGTCACTTCGACGGGATGACGGATATGCATATCAGCGGGCATTATGAGTACGAAGGGCAGAAGATATGCGGAGCGAAGCATGTCCATGGCCAGCCTAACACGACAGCGGAGTTTCAGTCGCGCCTTGATGCACTCAGCCAAGAGGCGCACGGCTGTGATTTCTGGAAGCTTGACTATCAAGACCCGCAGAAGTCGGCCATGCGTGAAGCGCTGGAGCGTGAGCTCTACCCCGATATATACGCCAAAGAGGCCTATGCGTTTACGCCCGCTGAAAACGCAGGAGGTGTTGATGCCCAGACCATCATGCAAGAGGCCACCCCTCGCACCGCGGTGAACCAGTCCACGGGTGAGACCTTCAAGCTCTTAGTGCTTAACAAAGAGCTCAAGCCCAAAGAACACGAGGCATTTTGCGCTTGGTTCACCGATCAGGGGCATGGTTCATGGTATCCCTCTCTTCACGCTTTCTTACTGAGTGATCAAAGCCTGAACGACGAGGAGAATTCCAAACGTGAAAGAGCCGAGGCTTACCAAGAGGCCAGAGAAGACAAGGCGCAGCACTATGCGGATCTATCCAAAAAAGCCAGCCACCGATCCGACTGCGCTTACCAGAGCGCACGATCCATCGGCGACATGATTCCCTTCGGCCAGCCTATCTTGGTAGGTCACCACAGCGAAGGGAGGCATCGCAGAGATCTGGGGCGCATCGACTCGGGCATGCGTAAGTCCATCGAAGAGAGCAGCAAGGCGGAGTACTACTCAAACAAGGCAAACAACGCCCTAAACAACACCGACGTAAAAGGCGACGACCCTCAAGCCGTAGAGATTCTGACCTTCAAGATACAGCGCGCCCTCTCTCACCAGCACGACATGAAGAGGGCGAACGCCCTGCTGAAGAAAAAAGGCGGGCCGGACACACAAGGGCTCAAGGACTTAGGCTTCAAAGATGAGGATATCAAAAACCTAAGCACCCCCGACTTCGCAGGGCGCATCGGGTTTCCTTCCTACAGCCTCACAAACAACAACGCCAATATAAAACGCATGAGAGACCGGCGCGACGCTCTGGAGATGTCGGCGCGCCAAGGAACGACAAGCCAAGAGCACGACGGCTTCGAGGTGGTGGAAAACGCGGAGCTCAACCGTGTACAGATCCTCTTTGAAGATATCCCGCCCGTAGAGACACGCACCCTGCTTAAGTCTAACGGCTTTAAATGGTCACCTAAAAACAGCGCATGGCAACGCCATCTCAACAACGCGGGGCGCTACGCCGTCAAGACGGTGGTGGAGAAGTTAAGCGCATAATCTTTTTGATTATCTGTTTTTTTATTCCATCTTTAATGGTGGTTTAATAATTATCATCTTAAGATATACCCGCTTGAGAACGACGACAAAAACGCATCACAGGAGAACGACATGAACGATCAATACAAAAATATGTATCTAGATTACTTGAACAACTTTTTAACCGTTTGCGCCTTTGCCGAGCACTACATGCTCGAGCATGAGAAGGCAGTCAGGATTCTGTCAATAGGCAGAAAAATACACCAAGGAGAAGCATCATGAAAGCGCAGATATTGACCGTAGCCCACACCAAGGGCGGGGTGGGTAAATCAACCCTGATCTGGCAACTTGCCATAGCTCTGAATTCCGCGGGCGTAAAAGTTACGATCGCCGACTTGGACTTTCAACAGACCGCTACCCTGACAAACGCCATCCGCGTCTCTGCAGGTATCGCGCCGATAGATGTGGTACAGATCAACGACGAGGTGGAACTGATGAACTACTTTGACGGATGGAACGAGGGAGTCTTGCTGGTGGATGTGGGAGGATTTGACTCGGCCCTGCACCGCTTGGCCATTCAAGGCGCAGACCGTGTTCTTACACCCCTTAAGCCCTCGACCACAGAGGTGATGGGTTTTACCGCCTTTTCACACGTCTTAAACGAGATGGATAACCCGCAGATCGATATCATCTTCAACAACGCCCATCACGCCACAAAAAACTTTAACGACGTGAAGGGTGTTATCAGCGCTGATAATATCAGTTTCTTAAGCGCTGTCGTGCGCTCTCGATCCAACTACGACACATCCATGGGGCATGGGCTGGGAGTCTTTGAGCTTAACGACAGCGGAAGTTCCAAACGTGCCGAGGCGGTTCGCACCTCCAAGACAGAGATAGCCGAATTGATTCAGGAGGTGTTTGATGTCACGATTTAACGCCAATGCCCTTAAGGAAGCTTCAAAAGGAGCAAGCCTCAAGACGGCCACACAGAAGATCAGCGAGATCAAGCTGTCGCTCATCGAGCCGAACCCTTACCAGCCGAGAAACTTCGAAGGCGAAGAGGACCTAGAGGAGCTGATCGCCTCTATCAGACACAGCGGTCTGCTTCAGCCCATATCCATCGCGAAGTACGACAAGGGCTACGTCATCGTCGGCGGTCATCGTCGCTATTATGCCTGTAAGTCCTTAGAGATGGAGACGATAACCGCGCACTTGGTTGAGGCCGACAATGCTCAGCTCATGTCGCTCTCCCTTGTGGAGAACATTCAACGCAAGAACCTCTCTACCATCGAGGAGGCGATCGCCTTGGATAATGCGCTCAACTCGAAGGAGTGGAAGAACCAGCAGGCGCTGGCCATGGCCATCGGCAAGCCCGACAGCTATGTCTCTAACGTCTTGAGCGTTCTCACCCTTCAGCCGAGCATCCTCTCTGATATGCAGGCTAAAAAACATAAGATCGGCCTCTCCATCCTCGCCGAACTTCAAAAGATAGGGCATGATGAAGAGCTTCAGATGCAGACCTACACCAAGGTCATCGCCGGTGAATACAAGCGCGATGATGTGCGCGAGGTCGTGAAGAGATCGAAGCAGGCAGGAGCGCCCCTTATCGACAGTCTAAAACAAGACCCCTCCGAGCTGAGCGACGAGCAGAGACGACAGCCTTTTACCAGCGGCGCTCTGATCAAGCTGGAGGCGGAGAACTACACGGTCAACAACTCTAAAGAGATGCGTCTCAAGCTTGACCTTGATTTTAGAACGCATGAGGAGTACTCGGCAAGAAGTAAGTTCATGAAAGACCTGCATGCCCTTATGCACGAACATGGATTTAACGTCGGCCTGAACGACGAGAAGGATTCAGACCTTCACCCAAACCAAGGAGCCCTTAGCCTTGATGCGCTGGAAGATATCGCCCTTAAGGAAGATGATCACTCCGCCAAGGCAGACAGCTTTGAGGATCTGGTAACAGAAGATGAGGGGCGACTCTCATACGCGCGCCTGCTCAAACAGTGGGGTCCGGTGACCCGTATGGACGCCTATCCTAAAACCATACAGGTCGTCTTTAGAAACGGTTCCATGAGGGATTTCGACTACCCTGAAGCCGTCAACCTATGCAGGGATCTAAGCGCAATGCAAGAAGATACCTTTATCCTCTTTGCAGAGTCAAGCGATAACAGCAGGGCCTATAACACCCTCGTCAAAGAGATAACGGCACGATGGAGAGTAAACCACATGACTGGATTTAGACTCTCCATAGACCCCAGTATCAAAGCCGATCCGAAAAAGAAGTAAGCACACCCCGTTCAAGCGTCCGTTTATCAGCTCCGCCTCGGCTGGGCTGGATAAGTGGATTTCACTTACAAGGAGAAACTATGAGTAAATTAGCCCTGCGAAACAGAGCCAAAAAGTATTTTGAATCTGTTGTCAAACTCACCTTCGAGCTGGGTATGAACAAGTCGCAGATCGCTCGATACCATGAGTTCAACGTCGACACGATCACCAAGATACTCGACGTAGCGCAGGAGATCTGCGAAGCTCATAAAGAAGGGGTCAGTCTGCAGGAGCTGAAGCAGGACTACCCCCTCCCCGATGGCGACATAGAAAAGGTGCTTAAGCATATAGACTGCTAGGCTAGAACGACGACACAAATTCATCACAGGAGTAGACCATGAGAGGACAGTCCAAACCCATAGAGTACGATCATCACCGCATACTGCTTAAGGCCGCATGGGAAGAGAAGAAGTACGAGTATGTAAAAGTGCTGACGCTTTTACGCATAGCCGGCCTTCGTATCAGCGAGACCCTGCAGTTTAAAAAGTCCGACATACAAAAGGCGATCGCCTCGGGAACCCTCGCCTGCCACACCCCGAAACAAGACCTCAAGGATAAAAAGACCAAGGCCGTTATAAAGAAGAGCTTTCGCCATATCAGCTTGAGCAAGGAGGACGTGTTCCAGCTCCAGCTTCTGCTTCCAAAGAGTGCTTTTGAGCACTTCATCAAGCCCTATAGATCTCTTGATGATGTCATGAACCGCTATATCAAAAAACACCTCGGAGCGGGATTCACCACCCACGGATACCGTCGCGACGCGATCACCGATATCGCCAAGAACGAGGGACTCGCCTTTGCCAAAGAGTGGGCAGGCCACAGCTCCCTTGCAACGACCGAGCGATACGTCGCAAAAGACGCCCAGACCATGCAGTCCATAGCCGACCGACGCTCTGCCCATAAACTTGCGCCCGCGCAAAAGAAGGACACCTGATGATAGAAAACACACCGGACAACCGTCCTAACATTATTATAAAAAGAAAAGTTGATTTTCAATACATAGAATATACAGCAAGTATTACTTTTAGTCTTCTAATGAGGAAATCCATTAAGGATGAGAGTAATTCTAATATTGACATTAAAAACATTACTTGCAATGAGTTGTGTGAATATCTTCCGCGCAGTATCTATCGGTCGTTGCAAGATGGCAGTCTTAAGAATTTAAGCTATGAGTTAGTGGAAGAAGAGGACGAAACAACTGCCCTTTCAAGACTCTATGATGAAAACGTGTTATTAAGGAAAAAGATAGCTTCCTTGAGTAAAAAAAAGGACACCTAATGATAGAAAAATCTTATGAAGAGGAGTGTTCGTGTTGCGGTACCGTACTGACCCATACCGAACAGATCGACAACACCATAACCCTTGAGGTCTTAAAAGAGCTGGTGCGCTTCTCCCGCTGCGATACGGATAACGACTATATGTATCTGGAGTACTGCGAGCTTGAGATATCCGACGATATCCCTGCCGATGTGCTCTGCGCTTTCAGGAACTATTTTGACAGCGATGATCCAACTATGACACCGATCCACTACAAGGAGATCGCAGACAGGCTCGGCATCGTCACCGATCACAGCAATCCAAGCGACAGGAGATGAACCAATGAAAAACAACTTCACTGAAAAACAGAGAGATGCGCTTATTGACGCTTTGGATATCGCAATAGACACCATATCAATGGGCGAGGACTACCCAGACGATACCGGCAAGAACATGACCGAAGATGAAGTTATTGTCTTGCAAAATGTTATTCGCAACGGGGATCACATTCCCGATAAATATAAAAGTGTTTTGGTCTATGAGTTTCAAGGCAAGCTTGATATGGCGAAGGGAAACAAGAACACAGGCTTGCTAGAGCATGAAGAAAAGCAACGGGTCAGTACGGTCCAGTCCATGATAAATGCATTAAGAAAGCTTGAAAAAGCTATATGAATGGAGAGAGGTATGAAAAGAGAAGTGTTTAGAGCAAAAGAACCGTGTAGTGGTGAGTATATGGAAAGTGATAGTCAACTATGGGTAGGTGACAAATACTACCTTGGGGATGGCACAAGCAATAACGGATTCATAGAGTGTGACCCAACTACTCGTTCAGTAAATTTCCCTGATATGCTCGACAAAAACAATAAGCCTATCTTTGCTTCATTGAGCAAAGATAGAAAGGGTGGGGATTTAGTAGAAGATGTTTTGATAAATTTTGACTATGACGAGTGGATTATTAGAAGTACGGTATTTTTCGATAAACCTTCTTGTGGTGTTCTGTTTCACAACTTCTTTGAAAGAACCAAAAAGAAAGGTAATGCTTTTGCGACAGAACAAAAACCTAAAGTAAAGTATAGTGATTTTACTGGTATACATAGACCGGAAGTAATAGGCATATATGAAGGAGATAGATATGAATGAACAGCAAAAAAACAGAGTGTGGGAAAAGATAAGCAATGTAAGCGAAGTGATGGATAAGGCAAATGATCAAATTCATGATCTAAAAGACGCTATAAGACGAAATGAAATATCAAATTATTCAAATCTCATGAGATTAAAAACGGCGCTTGAATCAGCCCTGCTGGAGTTAGAAAATCTAAAAGAATACCGAACTTAGGAGAGAAGATATGCATTATTCTGAAGCTGTAAAGAGTCTTGAAGATACGCTGTCATTAAGCTCTAGAGATCATTCTCTAAATCATCGAGACGCATGGATATATGGAATTATTGTAGGATGGGGTGATTCCATAGAAGAAGTTGCAAAAAAACATAATTGGGATGAGGACACCGTAAAAAGGCTTCATTCACTGCATGAAGCCTTGCATAAAAACAACCGTACTTAGGAGCAGTTTATGGGCATCACAATAGAACAACACTTACTTACCAAGTTAAGCGAAGAGTGTTCAGAGGTAATCAAAGAGGTTTGTAAATCAATCATACATGGTCTTGATGATTATGAGCCTAATCAAAGCCTATCCAACAAAGAAAAGATACAAAATGAATTGGCAGACCTATTAACAATTGTTGATATGCTTTGCGAACACGGTTCACTAAACAGTGCTGAAATCTTTGCTAGTGAAAAGAAAGACGCTAAAAGCGAAAAGGTGCTTAAGTGGATGAATTACTCTATTCAAAATGGCATCACTAAACAACCATAACAGGGAGAGAATATGAGTTTATTAAAAGATGGGAGACAATACCTTAATCATAATGAAAAAGATTATGAGATTGTAACGGCTGGGTATAGAAACATTCAGCACAAGTGGGGGTTTACCCTTAAGGACTCAACAGCACCTATTTTTTCCCAAGACAAAATCATATTTCTAGGTGCTGAGATGTCTGTTACTTTTACGGAAAGAAAGGGAGATAGTCTTGTTTTCATGGAGGCATGGGTTATATGAAAAGCTGTAGAACTTGCAAATATTACCAGTGTGTATATGGTCTAGGTGGAAATAAACCTTACCCTAGTTTATATGTAGAATGTATATTTAAAAAAGATGTAGAAAAAAACTGTAAGGCTAATAATTTTAATAAATGGGAGAAGGAGGCACTAAAATGACATGGCTAGAGATAACACTGTCCATCATCATACTCATACTGCTGGTAAACAGTATAAAAAACGGCGAGAGGGGAAGCTGATGAAAACGGCGACCGGCACACACGCAAATGCCATGATCCTGCGACCTCTTTTAGTAACGCTCTGCCTGCTTTTCTTGGCCCACGCCCATGAGACAGACAAGAAGCTCGAGGAGCCCCTCATCTACATCGATGAGAACGGCGATGGCGGGATCATCATCGATGCCGGCGAAGGGGTCTACATCAAACAAGGCCCCGACGGCAAGAGCAGCACCATCATCGTACCAAAACAAAAAGGGGCTATCCCCTTCATCACCAAGTAAACAGGAGAGAAAAATGTACGAGTATAAAGTAAAAGAAGTGATCAAGGTATACGACGGAGACACCATTACCGTAACTATTGACTTAGGGATGCACATATCAAACACAATAGTCATAAGACTATTTGGGATAGATACGCCTGAGATAAGAGGCGTAGAGCGTCCACAAGGTCTTGAATCGAAAAAGTGGCTAAAGAAAAAGTTACTTTCAGCAGTCAAACAAGGTCAATGCATTTTAATACGGACCCACAAAGACAAGAAAGGCAAGTATGGCAGAATGTTAGGGGAGCTATTTTTGAACTCGTTTGATACGGTATCTCTTAATACTCAGTTGGTAGAGTTAGGGCTTGCAGAAGTTAACTTTTACTAATGTATAGTGTGGAAGCATGGGTTAAAATAGGCAGTTTAAAAAATCCTTAGAATAAACAAATGGTGAGTAAAATTGCGCCCGCGTAAACATGCTATAATCTATCCCAAAGGATTATCATGAAAACTTTACTAGCTCTCATCCTGCTCTCAAGCCTAGCCCTCGCCGATCGTCCTGAGCTCTGCACCAGTTCCGTGCTCAAAGACGGGAAACAGGCCGAGCTCTGTCTGGCCTATAACAAAAACATAAAAAACATACAGTGGCGGTTAAAAGAGGCATCCCTTCGTGCCTTGTCCGAACGAAACGCCCAGCAGCTCAAGGGGTGGGACAGCCTTCAGACGCTCAGGGGAGATATCAGCATGTACACGGGTGTTCCCATTATCAGTACCTCCGACTTTGCCCTAGTTAAGATCAGCTTGCGGTGATGCGATAGCCTTGGGCGCTTGAGGCTGGTCTATCACGAGACCCATCTCTTGTGCCTTGGCGATGTTGACCAGCGTCCGGCTGTCCATCTCTTTGATCTTTGAGAGGATCTGCTGCATCTGGAGCTGGAGCTGTTGCATCTGGGCAGGATCTCCCTGACTCTCCTCCTTGGCCAGCTCTTCAAGGATCTTCTTCGCCTTGTCGGCCACAGGTGACTCCGTGTCCTCAAGCATGAGCGGGATCATCTTCTCCACCGCTCTTGGGTTGCTCATCGTCTTGATGATCTCCGCCCACGCTTTCTGCCGCTCACCCACAGCGCCTCGGTTCTGAGGCATGCGCGTCAGGATGATGTCGTAAAACCCCACATCGATCCTGTTCTTGACCTTTGGTTTTCCGTTCTCCGTCACGACCCCTCTTCCCGCTTCGCGCTCTATCTCATTGATAGTGAAGTACTCGTCGGCGACGTCCTTATCCGCGATGCGGTAGGTCTGCTCGGCATCGAAGTACTGCTGGATAAGACTCACCTCCATCTCTGCAAGGCGTCGGTCCTGCTCGTTGGACGCATCCAAGAACTCCTGAAGCCCTATCAGTCCGGCATTTTGCCTGCTCTCGATGGCGGAACCTGAGAGACGGTTTACCGCATTTCCCAGCACCTCCGAGTTCAGACCGATGATCTCTTCGCACTGTCGTCGGGTGTCATGTATAAGCTCTTGCATCTGCGCGATCTCGGTATGCTGTTTAACGTCCTTTAGCTTGTTTATAGCGCCTTTTTTTATCTCTATGGCGGCGTCATCCTTACTTATCTCTTCGATGAAGGTCTCAGGGTCGTCCGTGACCCCCTCCTCGAAGAATACCTTTAGAGTACCCATCATGTTGTTGATGCGAAGATGCTTGAAGTTGATATCGTCCTGAAGCGGCAGGATATCTCGGTACATCCCGTAGAACTCTCCGACGTCCTCATCATCGGGCGGATTAAGACGGGTGATGTCGATGGGGATGCGATTCATCTTAAAAGGGCATGCCTTGTCTTCAAGTTTGGTATCACCGCACCAGATCGCATAACGTATCTCGTTTTGCTTCTTCTTTGCATTATAGCGCCGGTACCATGTATAGCACAGCGGTATACGCTCACGCCCGTAGCATTTGTCTGCTTGATGCGTGTTCGGATCTATCTCGTCACGCCGTGCGTCCAGAGCGTCCACCTTCTCTTTTCCGTAGTAGGGATAGAGGTCCTCCTTGTCTATCATCATCACCCGCGTGAAGTATCGCGAGTCCGTTCCGTCAGGGTTTTTAGCATAAGGATCGGGGTATCCCTCAAACAGAGAAATGTGAAACTTCTCCACCACCTTCTCGCGCTTGCCCATGATGTCGGTGCTGGGCATAACCTTGACCTGAATGCCCATAAACGACATGCCCCCGTACTGGAGGTCTCTGTCTGCACGTTTTTTGTGCTCCAAGAACGAGGTGGTCTCATTGGAGGCGCGCAGGAGCTGGGTGATCAGCGTGGCGGTAGGCTTGTCTTCTCTTTGACGGCTAAACGCATGCATCTGCGTTCTCGAGGTGATCTTCATCCCCATGATCTTGTTCCCGATCTTCTTGATAACGTTCTCGTATTTGATGGGCTGGCCTCTGGACTCCAAGAGGTCCATGATATCATCTGGTAACTGTTTCCCCTTGGCGTACCTTCTTACCTTTCTGGCCTCGATGCGGTAGGGCTTCATCATCTCGTATGACTCTGTAAGATAGTTTTTCAGTGTCTCTATTTCAATTCCGGCCATCTCTATCTATCCTTCTTGTTTTCATTGCTTACCGACGCCACCGCCGTTCCCGCGGCGACAACGCCGACGCCTGCTTGGGAGTATAGGGTCATGCCCTCTTTTTTGATCTGTGCTTGTGCGGCTTCAGACAGGTCCATGCTCCAGACGTATTCACCCACCTCGTCCAGCTCCTCCTGCTTGACTTTAACGCCGTAACGTTTGAAGAGCTTGTTTGCCGAGTTGACCAGCATCTTGTCGTAAAATGATTTCATGCCGTCTCCGCCGATCTTTAGCTGGGTATCTTGCAGGACATGGATGCCCTCCGTCGTCTGGTTCTTCGCATCGACAAGCTTCTGCGCCACGGATTTACCGACTGCGCTCTCGAGCGCCTCGTCTTCATCGATATGCTTGAACATCTGCTCCTGCCCATCCTTGTATCCGACCAGCACCCCGTCGTTCCTGTTATAGACCAGCGTATCCATCGCCTTGGCCAGAGAGTATCGCTCCGCCTGCTGAGATCCGGTCGTCCATGCTATCTTTTCATAGCCTTTCTCCACTGCTTCGGCCATCATGCGCTTAAGCGCGAACTCATGCCACGTCTTCTTAAAAGGGGCGTCTGGGACACCTCTATCTGCATACCCGAGCTTTCGCCCCTCTTGATGCCAGTCGCTCTGGATCTCTTCAACAAAGAGGGTTCTCTTCCCGTCGATCTCCCTGTCCTTCATCCTCGTAAATGCGAGGACATTCTCTTCGTTCCAGTGGCTGTTTTTATAAACCCCGTCATCGATCTCGTCTATCATGCCGTCAAGATCGATCACGCGGATCTTGTCTTCTTTTAAGGCTTCCTTACCCATAAGTTCCGCATAGGCGCTCCGGTCATATTCACCCGAGTACTCGATGCCGTACTTCTGATATATTGACCTGAGTTCATCAATGACGGCCTTTGACGCTTCGCTGGCCTGCGCTTTGCTTTGCGGCAGGGTGAAGAGCACCTCCCTGTAATTATCCCCGCCCTTAAGTGTGTACTCCGCATATTTTGTTTCGGCCTCGCTGATCTTGTCGACCGGCACGATCTCCAGCGCATTGGCCTGCATCACCGACTGCAGCTCCTCCTTGCTGACGCGATCTTTGGAGCCTAGAAGTTTCTTGACCCCGCTGTAGACCATCTCCTCCTCTTTGACACCCGCCTTTTTCAGCATGTTCTGGACGTCTTCTCCGTTGGCCATCCTCGCCATCTTGTTCTGTACAACGGTGCTAAGCTTGGAGTAGAACAGCCCCTCTGTGTTAGAAGGGACCGCTTGATTCGGTACGACATAGTTCGTCAGGTTTAAAACAGATCTCTCAAACCTCTCAACAGCGCGCTTCGCGCCTACGATAGCAGCGTCTTTGGCCATTTTTACCACCATAGGCCGTGTGGCAACATGCCCTGCAAGTGCGCCCAGCGCAAACCCGCCTATCGCCGCCTTGGCATCAAAGGTAAAGTTACCCTCTTCGTCTTGGCTTATACCATTAGTCGATCCCAGCAGAGCGCTTCCTGCCGTGATGCTTGAGTGGAGCTTGGCGGCGGAACCCCACGGATTTCCCCACTCTTGGATATGGCCTTTAAGCTCACCCTCTCTTTCCGCCAAGAAGTACCACAGGTCACTCTCTTTCTCGCTGAGCTCCTTACCCTCTTTGACCTTTCTGACCATCTTGTTGAAGGTACTTCCCAGTGCGCCCGTCGCCTCTTGAAACTCCGAGAGTATACTGCTCCACTGCTTATGCTCCTTGGCCCACCCTTTGAGTATCTCTATGTCATAGACCCTCTCTTGGCTGGGGGCATGTTTCATGCGGAACTCTTTGGTGCGAAGTTCATCGCTCAGCTCGTCAAGTTTTGCGCCCGCTGAATCTTTCGCCTTGGCATACGCTTTGGCATACACATGATTAAGCTTTCCCTCTTTGATCTTTCGGGTGATGTTCTGGAAGAAGCTAAGGCCGTCATCGCTGAGTTGCTCAAGGGCTTTTAGCTCGTAATGGTCGGGGGGGTTATTGTTAAGGTCCTCAGCCAGCTTGGTATAGGTGGCTTCGTCGGACGGGGGCTCGTCTATGAGACCTGACTGTCGCTTTGGCTCATCTCCGTCTGATGGTTTCGGTAGAGGATCTCGTTGAGCTCCTCCCGCATGATCAGGCGTGTTTGCGCCTCCCACTCCTCCATCGGTAACTGCATCACCTGATGTATCTGCTCCGGCGTCAGTTCTTCTTTGAACTGAAGTGCTAATGCCGTCCTTTGCATTGGGTTTAGGTAACTTTCCATTTTGCTTCCTTACTGCGTTGATGATTCCCAAGGTCTCATGTCGTCCTGCGATCTTTGAGGGGACCACAAAGAAGTGGTCACTCTTGTCTGCGATACGTTTTGCCATGTCGAAGGCATTCTCTCCCTCTATTATATCGTACTCATCGCTCACGTCAACCTCGCTTAAAACGTCCTCTCCCTTCTTGGACTTGGTGCTCTTGGTTTTTCTCCACCACGCCTCGTCGGTATAGAGGACATTGTTCCCCGAATCCTTAAGTTCGGAGATAAGGTCTGCCGTCTTCTTGTAGGTGTCTATCTTGACGTTGACACCGGCTCTGTATTGCCCCTTATCGTCTATCCAAGTGTAGCCTTTGGTCTTGTAGTAGGGAGGATCTGCCAGTGCGAGTACATGCGATCCTTTTTCATAATCCAGCGCGTAGGAGTCGCCTGTCTTGTAGCTGATCTCTACGCCTTTGACCTGAAGTTCATCGACCCATTTTCCTATCTTCTCAACGTAGGAGGCCGTCAGCTCCAGTACGTCAGCGGGCGCTCTAGTTCCGAAGCTGGCATTTCCGTAATCGCTCAGGTACTGAAAGGCGGCTTTTTGCGGTTCGCTCAGCTTGGTGTCTTGCTCAATGACGAACTTCTCAAGGCGCGGGCCGATAGCGCCCATGGAACCGTTAGTTCCCTCTTCTCTAAGGCTCTTATACATCACACGAAGCGTCGCGCCGACAAGCTTGTCCTCTCTGAGAACCTTGGCGATGGTCTGGGCATGCTGGTGCGTGTACTCGATCTTCTTCATGCGGTTAGGGTTGAACTCGAAGAGCTCTATCTTCTTGACATTTTTAAACTGCCCGCTGGAGGCCATGAAAAGACCCCAGCTTCCGCCGCCGCCGAAGTAGTCCTTGACCACGGTGATATGTTCGCGCTCACTGAGCGTAAAGGTCTTGTCGATGTACTGCGGTGCGATCAGGCTCATCTCTTTCTTCCCGCCTTGGAAGGTTCCAAACATCGACGAAAACCTTTTATACTGCTCTGCCGCCCTCTCGTTAAGCTCCGCGCCGGTCTCCTTCAAAGAAGCTTCCACAACGCTCTTGTCCGAGTAGTCTTGGGAGAGTATCTCGTCAAGGTCAAACTCCCCCGACTTGCTCGCAGTGTTTTCCGCGGGCGCAATCACATCATCGACAGGAGTACTCGCCTCCGAGGAGAGATCTCGGACCTTATCTTCTCCCAGAAGGACGTCATCGCTTGAGCCTGCAGGCGGGTTCTTCCTGTGCGCGATCACCCGCTCGTTGATCTCGGACTTCAGCTCCTTCAGCTCTCGGGAGAAGTCATCAAAGTTCTCTATGCGCTCTATATGCTCAGGACCCATCCCCTCTTTGACGCCGAGGGCCTTTGCCTGAAGGCGTTCTCTGTCAAAGTTTCGTGATTTAAAAGATATGTCCGGCTTGTACTCAAGAAGTTTATACTCCAGCATCTCCTTCATCGCTTCGACGGGCTGATCGCTCTTTGCCGTCTCTTTGACGGTTTGGGCGCTGATATCTTGCATGAGTTGTATATCTTTCTTGATGGCATCGATGTCCACCCTCTGATCTGCGGGAAGCTTCGCGTTGTCGTACTCCAGCTTGTTAAGGTAGGGTTTTATCTTCTCATAACGCGGGTTCTGCAAAAGATCAAGCGTAAACTTCCTGAAGGCCAGTGAGTTGATACCGTACTTTGCCCACCAGTCAAAGACCACCGACTTGGCAAGGTAGGCCACACCGAAGAGGGCGCGCTGAACGGACTTGGTCTGCTCGATCGCACCTTCTGAGAGCGAAAACTTTTTAGCAATGATCGCCTGCTGTATCTCTCCTTCGCGCTTGGCGATGTGGTTGAACTTCTCAAGCAGCTTATAGGTGTCACGGCCACGCTGTGTTCCGGAGAAGACACGCTTCAGATGTGCGGGTTCCACGCCGTTGTAGAGTTCTTCAAACTTTTTAAAGTCGATGAACTCCAGCTCCCTGCCCTGCAGGCTTACTCTTTTGGAGTTGTCGATAAAGGCGTTGATGACAGAGCTGTAGAACTCTTCGAGTTTTTCAGGCTGTGTCTTCTGCATCTCTTTGGCCAGTACGCTAAGCCCGTCAAGATCATCTCCGTCGACCTTGTTGATCCCCTTGATCATATCGGTGACCACCTTTTTGAAGTCAAGCTCGCTATCTTTGGAAGCAAGCGCCTTGAAGATCGCCTTGTTCTTGAAGATATCTTTATAGCTGGCATACTCCCTGTTGACCTCTCTCCATGCCCGAGATAGCTCATCTCCGCCTTTTTTCCCCTGAAGCAGCCTTGTGATCCCCGTGTCGATATCATCGTATATCGCCTCTTTGAGCGTTGAGAGTGACTTCTTCTGCTCATAGGTAAACTTATCGGAATGCTTATAAAAGAAGTCGTTAAAGGTCTTCTTAACGCGGTTCATCCCGTTGATGGAGTAGGAGCTGACCGCCTCGTCTTCGCCCCGTACAAGAAGTCGTTTGACCGAGTCGAGTATGGTCTGGTAGTCTCTGTTGAACTCGTTGGTAAGTGCTTCGCTGAGCTCAGTGTTCTCCACGTTTTTAGGGTACTTTGCCTCATGGGTCAGGTCGTCGAGTACCTTAACGGTAGAGGGCCTGATATGAACAGGCGATGTTCCCACCTCTTCCTCGATGATCTTTGCAACCGCATCGAGCTGGTTTGCGTAATGCTCCTTGATCCCTTTAACCCCGTCTTGAAGAAAGAGGAAGATGTCTTTGGAGCTTTTCTTGTCTATGTTCAGGGCCTGCTGAAGGTTTTCCGTCAGTTTTACGGAGTTGTCGAAGGTCGCTCTGGTCATAGCCACCTTGGAGGCGTAGATGTCTCCCATGACGTTTCGCGTCTCTTGGTGACTGGCAAGCTTGCCCACCTTGATCGCGTCCTCGTTCCCGCCAAATATCTTATACGTAGCCGCCAAGTCGGCCTCATCCTTGGCCCGTATCAGAATCTCTTCGGTGCGTTGGGCACCTTTTTTAGGTAAGGGGTCCACTACCTGTTCCGTGTACTTCTTAGCGCCCCCTTTTACCGTATGAAGCGGGTTGTTTCTGCCTAGAAAACGGCCTGTTTTCACGCCTGTCTTAAGGGCCACCTTCCCCGTCTCAAACATACCCACGAGTGTCAGACCTGCCGCCAAGGTGTCGACGCTGGTCTGCACGGCATGCTCACCGGTACGTCGAAGGCTCTTGTCTTCACCGGCGCGAACACTCTGCGCTACCGTACCCGCTCCCTCGGTGAGTGAACCCGCTGTCAAACCGCCCACCATCGTTATGGCGATGCGAAGCGCAGGGTTTTTGACCCCCTTGGTCGCTTTCCACGCGGCCTGTGTTCCCGCCGCATCCCCGATCATGCCAAAGCCCCACGTCTCTCTGTTGGCCCATATGCGTGTTTTAGCCTCTTCCCATGTCATGTTCTCAAGCGTGTTTAAAACAGGCTTGAAGGGCTTGTCTTCGCCCTTTGGCTTGACTTCTGGGTATCCCTCGTCGTCATATCGGATATCATACTTGCTTCCGAGTTTTTTCTCCACACTGCTTCGGTAGTTCTTGATATCTTCGTCCAAGGTTTCAGGGCGCTTAAAGTCGTCACTCACAGCCCCGCGTACCGTCTCTATAAGGGTAGGGTCTTGGGGATTTGAAAACGAAGAGACGGAGGCTTTCTCCTCATCACTGCTGTACCCGACGTCCTCTTTACCGCTGTTCCATACGCTGTCCAGTGTCTCTTCCAGCGCTGCGGATGGATCTTCTAGGAACTTCTGCTGGTTGGAAAGTGCAAGGTTCACCCTGTTGAGAACGCCCCCATCACCGCTTTTGTCTTTGAACTCTCGCTCGGCTCTGGTGTAATCATCATAATGCTCGATCTCTTTTTGTGCCTTATCCCCGTAGATAGGGATCAGTGCCTTAAATCCGGTAAGCAGTCCCGGAGCGTCCGGTTTAGGATGCGTGGAGAGGTACGCCTCGGTAGGCTCAGGCTTCGCGTCAGTGTCCGAGGGGGCAGGCTTCTCTTGAGCGAGTTCGGGAAGACCGAGTTTTTGCTGAATGATCTCTTCGTGAAAACCCTGCTCTTTAAACTTTGAGCCCAGTACGGTCAGCTTCTCACGTATGATATCTTCGTGAAAACCCTGCTCTTTAAATTGATTATATAGTGTATTTTCCATCCGATTATAGTAGGATATCGGGGGTTTATATTATAGGGCTGTAAATCGGGGGCGGGCTATAACTCACTCGGTAATACCAGCATCACCCCTAAAACCAGTTTGTTTTCCGACGAGATCTTCTTGTTGATCATTCGCTCATGGATGCTCCTGAAGTCTCGCGTCCTGTCTATCTCCTCTAAATCCCTCTGGCTTACAACCAGCACCCTGTGTCTACGTGCGCGTATCGTTTCTTGTCTTGTCATCACCGCTCTCCTTGCCTTCTGTTTCGACTCTTTCATCTCTTGGGCATCATCTAAACCCGCCTCATCCCATATCTTCGTATACCCTTTTTCCCATGTTCGCTTATGCACTGCTTCTCCTTCTTGCTACATCATCAATCTTAACTTGGTGATCTCGAACTGTTTTCTGGCAAAGTCCATGCTCTCATCCGACGAGATAGCCTCGATACGCTTCTGCGCGAATCGGTTTCTTAACACCGAAAGCTGCGCCCTGAAATGGTGCTCTCCCATGGGCTCTATATCATCACGCACTAAGACATGGCTGAGGGCTTCGCCTTTGATCGCCTTGGCGATATCCCCATCGGCCAGATCTCCCATTATCATCTCTGCCGTCTGACGATAGGATTCGAACTCGCACAGCCCCTTCAAAAACTGAAGCATAGCGATGTCTTCGACCGAGGAGCTTGAGACGGAACGGTCGTTTATCGGCATTTCGGGTATGACAGGGCGAAGCGGTTGCAGCAGATGCGGGCTTATCCCCAGTATCTCGGCCATGCGTCCTCTGTGGTGTTCATGATGGATAGGACCCAGCGTGTGCAAGTAGGCTTCTGCCTCCTTCAAGGCGCTCTCTTTGGCTCGGGGATCATTTAGGCCCGCGCAAATCTCCAAGAGGACAAACTCGACCATATCTATGCTCCGGCTGAGCATCTGCTTCACCTCTTGCTCTCTTCCCTCTTTGATCATGTCGGCGGGATCTTTCCCTTCAGGCCAGAGCACCACGCCCCCGTCTATCTTGTGTTCACCGCACAGTCTTGCCGCTTTCAGTGCCGCCGATCTTCCCGCCTTGTCTCCGTCGTAGGCGATGATCACTCTCGCCTCGGAACGTTTTATCAGTGGTATATGCTCAAGCGTCAGGGCTGTTCCGCACGTAGCCACGGCGGTTTTTATATCGGCTTGATGCATCATGACCACGTCCAGATACCCCTCGGTGAGTATCATGGCACGGCGTTTGAAGATGGTCTGCTTTGCCTCATGATACCCGTAGAGGATACGTGATTTGTTGTAGTACTTCCCTTGGGCGGTGTTGACATACTTTGCCGGATGATCGCTGATCGTCCTTCCTCCAAAACCCACGACCTTGCCGTTGGCGTTCCTGATAGGAAAGGTGATGCGCTCTATGAAGCGGGCAAACTGCCGACCTCCATCTTCGCCTATGATACCCGTATCGATGGCATCTTCGGGTGAGAACAGGTTCTCTTTGATATAGTTGATAGTGCGCTTGCTCTGAGGTGCATACCCTATGTTCCAGTGTTCGATGCTCTCTTGGCTTACGCCCCTGTCTCTAAGGTACGCTTGCGCCGTGCTGACTTGCGGGAGTATATGATGATACCATCTGGATGCATGCTCAAGGATCTCATACCCTCTGGTATCTCGCACACTGGAGATGTGCTTCACGTCAACGTTAACCATATCCCCTATCTTCTCCAGTGCTTCGGGATAGCTAAGCTTCTCGTACTCTTGGACGAACTTGATCGCGTCTCCCGTGACCCCGCATCCAAAACAGTGGTATATCTGCTTAGCGGGCGAGACCACAAAAGAGGGGGAGTTCTCGTCATGAAAAGGGCAAGGCGCTTTGTAGTTTGAGCCGACCTTCTTCAGCTCGACATAAGAGCTCACCGTATCGATGATATCCATAGATGCTTTGATGGCGTCGACGCTCTCTTGTGCGATCATCCATCTTCTCTTTTTGTTCTTCGTTCCGGTCGTGTTGGTTTTGCAGAATGTTTTGCAGAAGGTTTTGCGGTCGTCTTCTTTTGTCTAGAGCCCGCGTCCGTATTCTCAGGAGTCGGGCTCTCATCCCTGCTGATATCTCCCCCCGCCTTTGATACGGACTCATCCTCTTTTTCTGGGTAATACTTAGCTACAAAAACGCCCTCTTTGATACCGACGTATTGGTAGTCCATAAAGGGTGCAGGATGGCTGTTCCCCGCGATTGTTCCGTTTATCAGCACATAGGTCTCAAAGGACTCATGCGCTTTCGTGTCTGCGTCGTAAGGCGTACACCCCATCTCAACAAGGGCTTCATAGTTCTCTTGTGTGGCCTGAAGCTCATATCCGTGCATGCGGGTTTGCAAGAGCCTTTTCTCCAGTCTGTCGACCTCTTTGACGCAGTACTGAAGTCGATGTGTCGCCTTAACCAGATCATCGGCAATGTTCTCTCGAGGGGAGATATTGCACCACATGCTCTGCAGTATGCGGCCTTGGAAAAAGTTCAGATCAAGGTATTGTACAAGATCGTTGAAGTTTTTCACCCATTCGGGTATTAAGAGGTCGTTCTCAACGTCGGGTAATGTTAACGGGGGCATAAGATATCCTTTTTTTACAGTGTCATCTGATCTATACGGCTATCTTCTCTTCAAGCGTATAGTGCTCTTTTAAGACCAGTCTGATTCCTTTGTAGAACAGGTCCACTCTCTTGTCGTTTTCCATCTTGTCTATCATCCTGACAAGATCCTCTTTCTTAAAACAGGTAACCTCCACGGGGGTTCCTCTTCTGTAGACCCTGAAGCAGTGCCTGTTTCCCTCCTTCATAAGGTTCTGATACATCCTTTTTGAGTTCTCTTTTCCGAATATGTCGCTCAGGTCTTTATAGGAGAACATATCGTCTGCGCTCTGTTTAAGCGATCCGTCTGGGAGAAAATGAGACTTGTACTCGCGCATGGGGCACCACTCACTGTCATGATAGTAGACGATGCGGACCCTCGACGGTTCTTGTTCTACACGGGGACATTTACCCATTTACCCCCTCCTTATGGTAGAGGATCTCTCTCTCTTTGGCTCTCCAGTGCTCTATGGCCTCTGTCCTCTCTCTTCTGAGCACGATCATCTCCGAATGCACCGGCGTTGATCGCTTCAGGCAGTCCTCAACGACGACGCTGTCTATACCCTCTAGGTACATCTCTTGAAGTTTCTCGAGTCTGGATATGTGCTTTTGGATATATTCCAAGGGAGTGGAGTCATTCATCTCTTTATAATCTTGAGGGGTCCACTTAAACAGTCTTTGTGATGTTTTCATGCAGAGTCTATCTCTTTGAGGATTGCATCGCTCTCTTGAGGGTCGGGCCACATGCTTGGATCGGGCTTGTGGGTGGTGATGCGATGGATCAGGGTGTCGCTGTAGCATATACTTGTCTTGAGCGCCTGAGCCGTGACGTCATTTTTTTCACTCAAAAAGGTGATGAGATCATCTATCTCTCTCTGTCCGAAGCGCATATTTTTGTGTTTCATGAAACAGGATCTGAAATCATTAAGCATGTACAGGCCCGAGAGCGCAGGAACATACGACAACTCGGAGATCTTCTTGGGATCGGGGATGTGAAGCTTGGAGCCTTTAAACGAGATGGGTTCGCTCACCGATATGGCCTCGTTGCCGATATCTTTAAAGAGGTGATACGCCAGATCGACATATCCGCTCTTGCGATAGTGCTCCATCGTGCCATCTATCTTTTTTCGTATCTTCATAAGGGTAAGCTCTTGATACGTTTTGGCGAGGTAGTTGCCGCCTGAGTGTTTTTTATGGTCTACCTTTGCGTCATCAAAACATTTATCGGCCCACGCAAGCACACCGATGCAGTTAAGAAGATTGCGCTGTGAAACACTAAGCGAATCCACAAAGGAGTGCAGGAGTTGATCGCGCACACTGATAGGATTTTTCATCTCATCAGACTTTCAGCACATACATGAAAAAAGATATATGCTAAAAAAAAGGCCACGCCAATAACCGTATTTTTTATGATATTTCTATAACGACACACTGTTTTTTTAAAACTCATTCGCACAAGAACCATCCTTTTTTGTGTTTATAAGGATAATTCTACATTTTTATGAATTAAAATACAAATTTTTGTGGTTATAAATTCACTTTTATTTGTTTATATCTATATTATCGACAATTTGTTGCATTTTGTTACACTCTGAACGCATCTCTTTCATCAAAAACCCCATAAGCTCTGCCGCCCCATGATCGATGCATATCTCGATACCGTCGCTCCCTTTAAACAGCTGTGTGTTTATGAAATCCAAGGAGACGATATAGTTGTCCATCTTCTCCAGCACCATGTTCATATCTTTTTTCTTCTTCTTCATCTTTTCCCCGTACTGTTTTCTTATCAATTGTATTACAATTGCATTACTTTACAATTACCACAGAAGTATATCATTACCCTGTAAACCTAGCATAAATCTACTATAAGCCCATGGCTTTTATCTTCTCGTCCAAGAGCGCCGCCTGATCTTGAGCGTTCATCTTTGCTATCTCTTGGGTAGGTGTAGACTCAGGCGGTGGGCTTGAGGGTACGGAGCTCTCATCTGCCTTATTGCGATAGACATCGCTTAAGGATCTGAACTCAAAGTTCTGCACCGGAAAATTGATATACCCCTGCTTCGTATCCTTCAGCCCCTTCAGGTTCTCTCGCCTTAGTGCATCGGCGGAGGAGACCCATCCCGATGCGGATTGGGCCAAGTCAAGACTCCACTGCTTGGCTCTGCCGCTTTCGCTTCCCGTCAGCGCCGCTCCGTAGAGCCGGTGCATCTCTTCGGAGTTTAACTTCATCATCACCTTCATAAGGTCCTGCTCTTTTTGTGTGTACCCTCCGAAGGTCTCTTTGATGCCCGATGTAATGGCCCAGTCGTCTGGGTCTACCGAGAGAAGATCCCTCTTGAATCGCTCCGGAGCGTACTGAAACCTGCCCGCTACGGATTCGATATCTTCAAGGTCGTACTTATCGAGCTCCTTAAATGCCTCCTCGATGGAGACGGATGCACGGATCTTCCGCTTTGTCGCACTGTCTTTGAAGGTCTTCCAGTCCGTATACTTCGGGTCGCCTTTTTTAAACCGCTCCTCATCCGCGGCGGTAGGCTCCTCGTCAAAGGCTTCTTTGAAGTTGGCTCTGAACTTGGGCAGGTCGGCTTCGTTAAGGCGGTACTCTTTGTCATCTTTTCCGGCCTTTGGCTCAGACTTGCGCTCGAGGGCGTATCTTTCGTCCAGCCGGCCCTGCACCTTATCCAGCCACATCCGTGTTGCTGAGGGGTTATCTATGGCCACCTTCTCCTGCATTATCTTTGGGACAAACGCATCAAACTGATCCTGCGTTATGTTTCCTATGAACTGGTTTTTGTTGCCGTAGTCATCCAGCATTGCAAACACACTTCTGTTTTGTGCATCAAGTTCTTCTTTCCTCTTATCCTGTTGCGTCTTAATATCCGCCGCTTGCGTCTGCGATTCGTTTCTCTTGATCGCTGAGTCTATCTGCGCCTGCTGTGAATTAATTCTTGTGTCGTAGCTATCAAGCTCTTTTTCTTTCATCAGGTTTGACACCTTGGCTCCGGCGGTCTGCTCGTCCAGCAGGTCAGTTCGCGACCGCCTGTCTTGATTATCGTTGATGATAGAGCCTACCTTAAGCAGACTATCGCCCACATGGGTCAGGGCGTTCTTCTCAGAAGGTCTTCCAAGGGCCAAAATAGCCGCATTATACTGTGGTCGTTTCATTTTTCATCCTTTACCGATCTCTTGCATACAGGACACTTTGGGTATCCCTGTATGAAATGCGCGCCGCATGCGCAGAATATAAACTTCGGTCCTCCCGTCTGGGCATCATGTTTTCCGTTCATCCTATCTCCTGTGTTTGCGCGGGCGCAATTTATGGGTTAAGCGCTTCAAGAGCAGCCACCCGAAGCTCAAGCGCAGCGTAATTCTGCGTAAGCGTGGTTATGTCCGTCTGAAGCGCTAAGACCTTGGCGTCATACTCGGCCTTACTCACGTATCCGTTTGTCGTATCTTTCTTCAACTTCTTAACCTTCTTAAAAGCCAAGTTCGCCAAGGTGTCCGTTGCCTTATACATACCCTCTCTCCGATGTTTTTAATATTTCTATATAACTTCTTTAACGCTTACATCTTTAGCAAAACCCGAACTCACAGGTGCGCCCGATCTCAGATAAAGCATCGGCCTCGTCGTTGTGGCTACGAACTGGAAAGTCACCAATTGAAAATTAACCGTGTCCGTTACGGTGACACTATCGGCTATAATGGTTCCAAAGCCTGCATCTGCATACACCCTAACGAGAACACCGGCTCCTGCTTCCATCTTCAGCAGTGCCGACACTTCCCATGTCTTCCCTACCTCGGTGTAGAATACGTTAGTGACACCGTAATAGTTTGCACTTGCTGAAAAGTGTACAACCCCATTGGTGACAGAAGAAGCCGTGTCATAAATGTTCCAGTATTTTAAGCCTTCAGCAAATCCCCCGTTTAGCAAGATATTGTTTCCGGCGATCACATAAGGCATCAACTCCTGTATGGAGATAGCATTCAATACCGCGCTGGTGGTCAAGGTAGTCACGAAGTTCAACTGTCCGCCCTCCAGCTCCATCACAACATCAATCTGAGTCACACCGCCCGCACTGATGTACTGAAGTATCCTTGTAAACTCTCTATACAGCAGAGTCCCCACGATAGACGTTGTATCAATCGTCATCCTGTATTTCCTGTCTTTACCCAACGTAGCAGATAGGGATAAGGCTCCTGTACCCCCTGCACTGTCAAAGACATAGGTACCTAAAGAGTGTGACCAGCCAAGGCCCAATGTCCACTCCAAGACGTCCAGCGTTGGTGATAAGAGGTACTCCGGCTGAAGTTCAAGAACCGAAGGAGGCATTATTGCGGGTAGGGATTGGTTGCTTGCTCTGTATAGATTCCCTGAATCCGTACCGAAGTATATATCGTCTGTTTTATCCTCTAGTCTTAACCTCTCTTCACTGCTTATAGATCCCAATATTTCAATCGCCCCGATGGAAGGTTCTATTCTGATAAGATAAAACAGGGAGTTGTCTGAATAACAGGTGGTATAGATACATCCATCCTTCCCTAGTTCAAAAGGTTTGAACATAGCCTGATGCTCATTATACGCATGGAGGTATCTCAATGATAAAAATGTGCGTTTATACACAATAGCCCCCGTCACTGCGTTCATCCTGTATATAACAAGACTTTTATCAGGATCAGGCAAAGAGGTAATACCGACTATATCCGTATCGCTAACCTTAGCTATCCACCCGCTGTTTGTGGTGTCTGTTCCTAGTATATGCGTTCCGGTAAAAGTCTTTGTAGCTGTATCAAAGACAAATATGAGAGAATTTGTGGCTATGGAAGCGGCTACGACATACGAGGAAATTATTATTTTGGTCCCCATAGCAACACAGTTGTTCATGCCGTAATCCGCTAACAGCGCGTATGTCTCATTACTAAACCCGCCTTTGGTATTGTCAAAGTCATATGGGTTAAACCATCCGATTGTACCCGCATCACCAACACGATACTGAACACCTGAACCGTATACTAAACCGTCAGAACCAATACAAAATCCTTGGAAGTAATGACCTCTGGTCGGGCCGTTATCACCGCCTAAATAACCGATGAAGGTCTTATCTGTAGCATTCGCAGGTTTAATAAATAAAATTTGTGAAGGATACCCACCGCTCACAATGTCGTCATTAGGCATTTTCACAACTTCTATCCTAGAGGCACTGGCATCATAATTGGTATATTCAGTAAGAGTTTTGAAGTTGTAATCAGACCACCCTCCGTAGTTCCTAGCAGAGAGTAACATTTTGTCAACACTAGACTGAACCAAGTTGCTCAGTGCATAAGGAAATGTTGCAACAGTGACAGGATATTGATTATTTACACCGTCAGTCGCAACCCCAATAACAGAAGAACCTGATGAAGGTATAGGGCCCATCCCTGCTGATGAATAAGGGGTTCCCGCTGCTACTAAAATCTCAGAACCTAAAAATTCAGGTTGACCATCTTGATTAGTCCAAGGCCCGATATCGGGATTGACAACTGCTGTGATAGTGTCGTTGTATAGAAAATAATCGCCATCTGTGTATCCAACTACTCCAGTAAATGTAGCCTTTACACCCCATCTCAGCTGAGTTAATACAATGTCCCCTAAATTGTCTGTAGTTGACGCAATAAGTGTTTGAGTTATACCGTCTTTAGTAGTTTGATATAGTCTTGAAGTAGGGGTTCTTCCCAGAACTGTGTAAATATAATCCTGCCCGACAGCTAAAGAGGTACCTCTTGGATCAGTTACGGATGTGCCTACGGTAGTCAGAAATGTAAAAACATTGGTAGCGGTATTAACCTCTCCTAGCTGTCCGACACCTGCACCAATACCGTAAACAATAAGTTTACGTGTAGTAGGATCGATAGCCATTGCTCCCTGACCGGAGAAAGCATTCATGCCGGTGACCGCGTCCCAGTCAAAGGTATTAGTAGCAGGGTCAAACACAGAGATATGATAGAACCCGCCAGAAGAGGGGCCGTGAATGTATAACTTCCATTCATCAGATCTAAGCTTATCAACGCCACCGTTATACTCAAACCCTAGTGCTGGATCTGCCTGAACTTGTTGAGTTACGGTTCCCAGCTCATCATCTATTATGATAACGTCCATAGGAGTAGATCCGTATTTCTCCCGTACAAAGAAAATCCATTTCCACTCGGTGGATGTGGGTGACTTAGGTATTTGAGCATTGAAGAAGTTATTGGAGGTTTTGATAGGTTGCCCTAAATCTTCTCTAGGAAGAGCTACCGTGTTCGATTGGAGTGAAATGTTATTTTCATCCCCATACACCTTAATATCTATAGTGTGGGTAAATACTCCATCAGGGCTTGTTTCCGTGATAGAGAGTGTGAATTTACCACTGATCAGATCCGTAGATTGCGCCGTCGCAATACCCGTATTGGTGTCAAAACTTACCCATCCGTAATCATTTTCCAAAACAAAGGTCGATAACGTTGTATCTCCAGCCGGAGTTAAGGTGATTAGCCCGCCTTGAAAGGTGGACGCTCCGGTGTAGGTAAGGGACGATACGGCCACAAACTTCTTGTGATCAGCGGAGTTCAGTTTTAACTCGAAAGTATCGTTTATATCAAAGAGGGTATTGTCTTTCATCAATCAAACACTACAAACTTCACGGCGACGTCTCCGGACGCTCTGCCAAAGACAAGCCCTTGCAGCATACCTGATGTCACCCCGCCTTCGGGTTTAAGCAATCCGCCCTGAATGGTTTCAGACGGGGTTGCCGTGGCGTAGCAGTACTCCGCACTTACCTTGGAGATGTTTTGGACGATAAAGGCCGTATCAACAGTGTTGAGCTGGACCCACCCTGCGCCCACTTCACAGGTTTTATTTTTAGTTGTTGCCATCTTTGTCTCCTTGGATCTTCCTAATGGATTCTATGTTGCTTCTGCAGTCATTGGCGTAGAGCCAAAGCTCGACACTGTAGGCCGCAACCTCACTCTGTTTTTGCGCCCGCGGAATTTTTGGCATAGCTTTTAAGCTCAGGCTCTGGGCCGGTATCTTCTGTTTGATATACACCGTCTTCTCCACCGTTTGTACTTTCGGCCTGCATGTCGCGCAACCCTGAAAGAGTATTGCTAAGAACATCACTAACGTCGCCGTCTTCATCGTCTTGTACATCTCCTATCCTCTCATACAATTTAAAAGCCCTCTCTTGAGCCCATATCTCCTGTTCATACTTTGATACGATGATCTTCATCGTCTCCTTGTACTCCGCCTGTGCCTGCTTGAGACTTTGGGCATTTTCGTTGGCAATCTTGCTCACCTTAAGCCACTCATCGCCTACCTGTTCCGCCGCCTGCAGGTTTAGCTCGGCATCTTTTTTATGGTACGCCACCTGAGCATTAAGCATCGCTATGATTGCGATAACGGATACGACCCCTATAAAACCGATAAGGTACTTTTTCCAAAACATCACATCTCCCTTCTGAAGGCGTCCATGCCCTCTTTAAACTGTGGGCAGCTCTTTGTCACGCCCTCGACCTCACAATGGCCTATGATGTTCTCCTTGCTGATACCAAACTCAACACAAAGCTCACCCGTCAGTCGCTTAAGTGCAAACATCTGAGCGGGCGTATACTCCCCTTTTCCGATAAGACAGATCCCGATGGAGTCGGCATTCGCGCCAAGCGCATGCGCGCCTATCTCTTCGGTGTCAAGATAGCCGTTACCGTCCATCTCTCTGCCGATCTCAATGGCGCCGTCCATACTCTCAATGATCAGGCCCTGACCCAAGTTCCCGTTGTTGATGATGAAGTGATACCCGATGTCACGCCATCCGTTCTCTTGAACATGCCATCGTCTGATATCTGCCGAACTGCCGTGTTTACTGTCTGAGCAGTGGATGATAATACGTTTGATCTTTGCCATCTAATTTCCTTCACTTGTTTTTAAAAGCGCGTTTCGTATCCGCTTTCCGATCATCGCTACGACATCGTACTCGGGGAGCTCCTCATGCGTCTTGATCGCGTAGATGTTCCCTATGATGCTGTAGACCTCGGACAGGATAAGCATATTGATCCCCGCCAGCAGAACACTGCCAAAATCGGCACCGACCGCCTTGGCTCCTATGGCAAGAACGATAGGGATCAAAATAAGTGAAAACTTCGATATGATCCCGTACTTCATCTTGTTGGACGTTATGCTCTCTTTAATAGCCCGCGCCTTGAGTATTCCCGTGCTATAGTCCATTCCAAGCAGAAGGCTAAAAAGCATAAATGCTTCCGCGTTTATCCCAAGATAGACCAGTGTGGAAGAGAGGGCAAACGAACCTGTCGTAAACAGAACCTTAGCCGTCACGCTCGCTTCAGGCAACATATAGACTCCTTGTATGGGTATCAATCTTACTTTTCATTTTCTCTTCCCTCATCCTCTTCAATAGATTTTTCACAATGTCTCTTGTCCAGCCAGTGCAGAGCTTTGCACAAGGCGTACCGCCACCCCTTATCGCCATTTCGTATATGTTTTCCCATCCGTGAGGATATCGTCTCGTCCGGATCACCGTTAAACAAGGTGTTTACAAGCTGATCCAAGCTGATTAAGATATTCCATAGGTAGTTTTTCATTACAAGGTACCTGCCAGCAAAAATATATTATCAAGATCATCACTGCTCATTCCAAGCACTGTAGACAAGGCTATAAGACTAGCGGAGTCTCGATTGATCTCCGTGGAGTACTCCCACTCAATCTTAATAGATTCGTCTGTTCCATTCGCTACTGCTTCGGATACGGTTGCAAGCAATCCCATTTCCAACAGTGCCAGCCTTGCCTGTCTCATAGTCACTACATTAGGGAGTTCGGGCTGAAGAACGGGGTTTAAATGTGCTTCGGCCTCCAGCTTTGTTATGGCAACCTTATCGCCTATCAATGCATCTTGTGATCCGTCGTCGGCGTAGGCATATACCTCCCCTTTATCATCTTTAAAATACTTCATCTATTCTCCTGCTCTTATCTAAGCTCTGACCATGATTGTATCGCTATGGCAGAGGTGACTTTGTAGGTATGTCCGTTAGGCACGACAAATGATCCTTGAAGCCCGTCATAAGCGCTGGTGGAAGTGATAATAACAACACCGTTCACCGTCACCGTGAAGCCTCCGCCGGCATTACTGTTTCCTGATCTCACCGTGACCATAATTGGTTTTCCGGTAGTATTCGTGTAGGTTGTGTTTAAAGCCCTAGTAGCCGTAAGGTTCTGCCAGCTTTGAGCTATCCCTACCCCAAATGTTGGAAGAACAACGCTTTCGCTTGCTCCATTACCCTTAACTAAATAAAGTGTGCTACCCGATAAGACAAGCGCGTCATTAACATGCAGAGCCTGTGCTGATGCGGGCGACAATTTAGAATTTGCCAGATCATAAGCACTCTTCACTGCAGCCGCCGATGCAGGTGCAGAAATATCCGTGCTTGCGACCGAATTGATCACGGTTTTTCCGTTTAGCAAGGCGCTGTCAGCCGCTTTGGCACCCGAATTTAGCTTCGTTGCCGCCAGATCATAAGCACTCTTCACTGCAGCCGCCGATG